>Ga0187892_10000443_pt1 | contig 107441 bp, 79 predicted proteins | sample MA1701073metaG_FD_139345 | JGI IMG/M metagenome (GOLD analysis project Ga0187892, IMG submission 139345) | Bio-ooze microbial communities from a basaltic lava cave in the Kipuka Kanohina Cave System on the Island of Hawaii, USA - MA170107-3 metaG ... | reverse complement strand
GCGAGCAGGGCACCAACACCATGTGCCACCTCCGCGCCCTACTCCTCTGCCACCCCGACCAATGGAACCATGCCTGGGCTGGTACCCGATCCAATGCTCACCTACAAAATTGACGCCTGCCCGGGGCGACCGACGGGGCGATATACCCCCCGGCTCTCGATGGCCGAGAGCGGCTCGTAGCGGAAGTCGTGAGACTTCCGACGGCCGAACTCTCACGAGTTCGGCTACCATGAGCCGTGCCACTTAAGGCTGTGGCTCGGTCTCTTGAATGAGGCTGCTGATTTGCTTGAACTCTGGCGCGGCGGCGGTCTGGCACCATTCGAAGAGCGCCGTCTCGGTCGTGGTGAGCGTCGCGCCGGCCGAATCCATGCGGCGCAGTGCCGTTTCCGAATCGAGCGCGTAGCGCGAACCGACGGCATCGACCGCCACGTACACGCGCAAGCCGGCCAGCATGAGATCGAAGACCGTCTGCAATACGCAGACATGTGTCTCGATACCCACGACCAGCAGCTTGTCGACGCCGCGCGCTTGGAGGTCGCGAATCACTTGCGGGCAGCCGCCGCAGCTAAAGGCCACCTTGTCCGCGATCGGGCCGAGCCGGCTGGCGAGCTCCATCACGGTGGGGCCGAGGCCCTTGGGATACTGCTCGGTGGCGCCGACCGGCAGCCCCAAGATTTGGGCGCCGTCGATCAGGCGGCGGATGTTCCAGATGATGCGACGCTGTCCCGCGACAAGGCGCATGAGTTTTTCCTGGACATCAACAACCAACAAGCCCGAGTCGGACCGCGACATGAGCTCGGGGCTGCGAGGCAGTGAAGTCTCGTCGGTCATATGGAGTAGGATATGCGGTTTGGCTGGCATGACAAAGGGCAACCATTGTTCAGGGATTGGAGCGCGGGTTCGGATTGTGGGCCAACGGCCCAGCCTTCCTTGGTCAGGGGCATCGCCCGGCTCATGCCCCGCGCTCGGCGTTAGTTCGCCGACGACGTCCGTGACGGCGCGGATCAGCGCTCGGATGTCATCGGGAAATACATGGCCGATCGTGCCGATGCGAAACGTCGGGGCGTGACTGACCTTGCCCGGGTAGATCACGAATCGGCGCGCTTTCAGTGCCGCATAGAACTCGGCGAATGAGAAGCGCGGGGCGCCGGGATACAAGAACGACGTGATGATCGGCGAGCGAAGCTCCGCGGCCAACAGCGGCGCGAAGCCGATCCGCTGCATTCCCTCGACGAGCAGCCGATGGTTTTCGCAGTAACGAGCGTGGCGCGCGGCGACCCCTCCCTCATGATCCAGCTCATCGAGCGCTTGGGCAAACGCTCTCACCGCGTGCGTGGGCGAGGTGTACCGCCATTTGCCGCCCTTGGTTTCCATCTCGTGCCACTGGTCGAACAGGTCGAGGCTCAACGACCTCGCGCGGCCTTGGCATTTTTCTAGCTCTTTGCGCCGCGCGATGATGATTCCGAAGCCCGGCACGCCTTGGATGCACTTGTTGGCGCTGGAAACGAGAAAATCGGCGCCCAGTCCTTCCATCGAAAGGGGGATGCCGCCGAACGACGACATGCAATCGACGATGTACGTCTTGCCGTGCCGCGCGGCGACCTGGCCCACCGCCTCGGCCGCGTTCAACATGCCGGTGGTCGTCTCGCAATGCACCATCGCCACGTGCGTGACCGCTCGATTGGCCGCGAGCGCAGTTTCAATCCACGCCGGATCCGCTTGCTCGGTTTCGGCAAAGACCACTTCGATAAACGGGATCCGCAAACGCTCGGCAATCTGCGCCATTCGTTTGCCGTAGGCGCCATTGTTGACGACGAGCAGCTTGCCTTCCGCGGGCACCACGGAACCGAGCGTCGCCTCGACCGCAAAGGTGCCGCTTCCCTGCATCAGTACCGACGTGCAGTCGTCGCGAGCCGTCGCCAGCTTAACGATCCGCCGGCGGATGTCGCTGACGATCGCGTTGTACTCGTCGTCCCAAGTGCAGTAGTCGCGCTGCATTGCCGCGCGCACCGATCGCGACGTGGTGAGCGGCCCCGGCGTCAAAAGCAAGTACGGAATGTCGTCGTCCACGGCGTTGTACTCCGGTCGCGATGAGTTATTGCATCACCGGCCGGCTGACACCGGCCGCTCGCCAAAAAGCGCGGTTTCGCGGCCGCTCGCCGACAAATTGGGCCATGCGCCGCTCGCCGACGAACGGGGCCGTGCGGCTGCTCTCTACGGTCGCTCGCCGGCGCGCAATCGCTCTTCAATCCGCGGCAGCAACTCCGGAAGCGCGGCCACCGTACTCATTACTTCGTGCGCGCCTGCCTCTTTCAGCATGCGCGCGGCTCGCGCAATGCGCTCTGTTCGCTCGCGCTGGGACAAACGGGCGAGCTCGGCAGCCGTCAACCCCACGTCACTCGATGAGTCGGTTACGCCCACGGTCCACACGCCTGCATTGCGTCCTTCGCCCATGTCGGGCGCCGTGTCGCCCACCTTCACCACCGTGTGCGGCGGATAAACGCCCAGCCGCTCCATGTTCTTGTAGATCATCCACGGCGCCGGGCGGCCCGCCGAAACATCGGCCGGGCAGACGTTGGAATCGGGCAAATACCCGGCTCGCGCGGCCGCTTCATAGGTCAACTCGGCCGCCTCGCGGAAATAGCCCGTGCTCGTGCCGATCTTGATGCCTCGCTTCCGCAGCCGTTCCACGCATTCCACCAGCCCGTCGATCAGTCCCGAACACGCCGCCACGCACTCCAACTGCAACGGCATGAACTGTCGCTCGTACGCTTCCTGCACGTCCGCTTCCGTCCAATCGCGGCCGTGCCGATCGCGCCAGGCTGCGCGAATCTCCGCTAGCGCGAACAAGACCTGCAGATGGTCCTTCTTTGCCAGCCCCATGGGCGCGCGGGCTTGTGCATCGGAAAGCTCGATGTCATGCGCGCGAAAGACTTCGATAAACGGCCGCACCGGCGCAAAACACCCATGATCGACCGTCGTGCCCGCCCAATCGAACACGACCAGCCTTATGGCCGAGCCGTCGTGGCCGTCAGACATCTGATTCCCTCGCACACCGTCACTCACGCTGGACGATCAAAAGAGGAAGCCACCCTGATCATCATTAGCCCGGCTCGTTTGACGATGGACGGCTGTCCCGCATGGATTGATCATTACGTCGAGACGATCGGCAGCATACACTCGGCAATTTCCGGCCACAACGGTTTGGCGCTGGTGGTGCTGACTCTCGCGCAGGCAAAACTTGAGTGCCACGCCGGCGGGGGCTACAGTAGCGCTCCGGGCAATCTTTCATGCGACGATAGCACACCACGGTGGACCATTTGGCATCCCCCACCGCGACACTGACAGCGTCGATCGAACACCGCTACCGGCATTGGCGGATGCGCATCTTCGCCATCACCTGGCTCGCCTATGCCAGTTTCTACCTCGTGCGGAAGTCGTTCGCGGTTGCCAAGGTCGCCTTCGCCGATGATCCGAATGTTCAGCTCACCAAGCCACAGATGGGCCAGATCGACTCCGTCTACTTGATCCTGTACTCGCTGGGCCAGTTCATCTGGGGACCGCTCGGAGACCGCCTCGGCGCGCGGCGCGTGGTGGTGACGGGCATGAGCATTGCCGTTGTGGCGGCGGTGGGCACCGGACTGATCACCGCCTTCTGGGCGTTCATGGCGCTGGCCGCGTTGCAAGGCATCGGCCAGTCCTCTGGTTGGTCCGCGCTCGTAAAGAACATGAGCTCGTGGTTCTCGCGTGACGAGCGCGGGCGGATCATGGGCTGGTGGTGCACCAACTACGCCATAGGCGGGTTGGTGGCCGGCATCTTCGCGGCGGAAATGATCGATTTATTCGGGCATTGGCAGTTTGGCTTTTTTATTCCCGCACTGACGCTCGGCCTTGTGCTGATTCTGTTCCTGCTGTTTCAGCGGAATCGACCTGAGGACATTGGGCTGCCGCCGATCGAAGTGCTTCACGGGCAGCGTCAGTACGTGGTCGCTTCGCCGGGCGGCCCCAACCAGCCAGCGGAAGGCTCATGGAAGGCGATGGCCGAGGTGCTTCTCAAACCAACGGTCTGGGCTCTGGCCGTCAGCTATTTCTCGTTGAAGCTGACGCGCTACGCGCTGCTGTTTTGGGGCCCGATGTATGTCAAGGAGATGCTGGGCACCGGGGTGGCTGAAAGTGCCTGGACGAGCGCGGCCTTCGAGCTTGGCGGCCCGCTGGGCGTGATCGCCGCCGGGTATGCCTCGGATCGGCTCTTCGCCGCTCGTCGCATTCCGGTGGCTGTCATCAGTCTATCGATCCTCGCTGGTGTATTGCTCTTGGCTGATCAGGCGGTGGCCATGGGGCAGCTTGGCATGGCGGCCTTCTTCTTCGCCGCGGGCTTTTTCCTCTTCGGGCCCGACTCGCTCATCGTGGGCGCCGCGGCAATGGACTTTGGCACCAAGAAGGGAGCCGGCACGGCCGCCGGCTGGATCAACGGCGTCGGCAGCGTGGGAAGCATCCTCGGCGGTCTGCTGCCGGGCTATGTGTCGACATCCGAGGACTGGTCAACGATCTTCGCCCTATTCGCCGCGGCTGTGGTGGTCACCGCGCTGGTACTTCTCCCGTTCTGGAAAACCACCCCCGGCCGCTAAGAAATGCGGTGAGGTACACGGTGCCACGGTGACGCAAGAACCTCGAAGCGGCTCGATCGTGCCACGGTCGGCCGAATTCGCCGCAATCGACACGAGCGACCGCGCCGATCGGGGCCACCGCCGCCTTATGTGCGCCGCGTGCCTGGTCGGCGCCTGCGTCGTCTTCCTCGTGTTTGCCGAACCACTGTGGCGACGCCGTGTGTACACCTACGACGATCTCTCTCAATACCACATTCCGGTCCGCTGGTTCTACGCGCGCTGTCTGGCGAATGGCGACGCCTTTGATTGGTGTCCTGACATCTGGTGCGGGTACTACCTCCACGGGGATGGCCAGGCGGGGATGTATCACCCGTGGCACTGGTTTCTGTATCGCCTGTTCCCTTTGGACGTGGCGATCAACCTGGAGATGCTGGCCAGCTATCCTGTCCTTTTTGTGGGAATGTTTCTGTTCCTGCGGCGATGGCAGATACCTACCGAGGGAGCGATATTCGGTTCGAGTGTCTTCACGTTTTCCAGCGTCTGCATGTTGCGTTCCATGCACCTCAATGCCGTGGCGGTCACGGCGCACTTGCCCTGGCTGCTCTTGGCGATCGATGTGCTGGCGCGCACCGATCGGCCTTCGCGCGCGGCCCTGGCACAATTGGCGATGGTTCTTCTCACCGCTTCGCAGCTACTGCTGTCGCACCCGAATTCGGTGTTAATCTCCTCGCTCGTTGAGTCGGCCTATTGCATCTGGCTCGTAGCGCGGCGCCCCGCAATCGGCACGCTCCGTGTGCATACAACCGTCCGCCTGGTGGCCGTGTTCGGCATGGCCAAAGTTTTGGCGATCCTGCTTGCGGGCGTGCAGTTGCTCCCGACGTGGGATGCCCTGGCCTCGTCATGGCGGCAGCGGCTGACGCGCAAGGAACTTGCCGAGGGCTCGTTGCACCCGGCAAACGTGGTTCAGCTCGTGGCGCCTTACTTCTTCCCGGGCCGCGTTCATGGCGTGCCGAGATTTAGCTGGCGCACTCATGAATACGGCTTTTACATGGGAGGCGCGGTGCCGGCGTTGCTCGCCTGGCTGCTCGCGCGACGCGCCGCAGCCTGGCAGGCCAAGGAGCTGGCAGTCGCGGTGCTCATCATGGGTGCGTGCGCGCTGGCCGTATCGTTTGGCGGTTTTCTGGGACCGCTCTTTCGCCTCTACGTCCAGATCCCGGTCGTTAACTGGTTTCGCATCCCGTCGCGCTATCTGGTCATTGCCGAATTCGGCATGGCCATCGCCGCCGCCGTTGCGCTGACCGATCTTGCCCAATTCTCGCGACGCAAGCAGCGTCTCCCCCTCAGGCAACTTTGGCCGCTGGCCGCGGTCGTGCTGGTCGCCGCCATGCCCGTCGCGTATCGACTTGTCGTGCCGGCCCAGCCCGTCGGTCGCCAAACCGCAACCTTCGACAGCGCGCTGCTCGGCTTCGCGCTGGTCGTCTGCGCGACCGCGCTGACGGTGACAGCCTCCCAAGGGAACTCGGCGGCGTTGGCGGGGCTGATCCTGTTTGCCGTCGCCGATCAGGGATTCTATGGATTAGGCTTCATTCTCAAGACGCCGGCCGTCACGATCGAATCACTGGTGAGCAATCACCCGCATCCGCCCGGACCGATCGGTCCCCACCGCGTGCTGGAAGACATTCCGAACAACGTGCTGATGATGCGCGGTGTGCGGCTGGCCGCCGGCTACGTGGGCATGACGCCCACGTTCCAGATGACGGTCAGAACCTCTTTCGCGCGCATCGTGGGCGTCCGCTGGTGGGGTCGCGGAAAAAAGTGGCGTGAGCTGCCCGATCCACTGCCGCGCGCCAGACTCGTGACGCGGCTTGAGCGCAGCCACGATCTCAACCGCGACATCCGCTACACCGACCTGGAGACGACGGCGCTTGTGGCCACGCGCGCCACATTGTCGAACGAGATTGCTCGAGCCGGCAGCGCCGAGATCGTAACCGACCGGCCGGGCCACATCACCATCGACACCGACGCTCCCACACGGCAGCTCCTGGTCTTGTCCGATCGCTTCCACGAAGGCTGGGTCGCCCAGGTCGATGGTCGACCAACCGAAGTGATCCGCGTTTACGGCGACTTTCTCGGTTGTTTCGTTGAACAAGGCGTGCACACGATCGAGTTCCGCTTCCAGCCCGCCAGCCTCGCGCGTGGCAAGTTATTAAGCGTGCTGGGCGGCGTGCTGACGATCCTCTTTCCGGCCACGGCCTTCATTCGCTCGCTCAGCACGTGCACGCTCGACCGGCGATGAAATGCACATGATTGATGATCCCCCGTGCTGATCGGCGTGCGTCTGGCGGCTGTCCTGCGGAAAGGTCGCTCAATGGACGGCGGACCGGTACATCGCGCGATCCCAAACCAGTATCATACCTACGAGAATATCGCACGGTTTGCCGACCTTGCCGCTCGCGGAGAACTCACATGCCCATTATCCGTACGCCCGATGATCGCTTCGCCAATCTGCCCGGCTTTCCCTATGAGCCACGATATGTTCAAGTCCGCGGCGTTCGGTTGCATTACGTGGACGAGGGGGCTGGGGAGACGGTCCTCTGTCTGCATGGCGAGCCGACGTGGTCGTATCTTTATCGGAAGATGATTCCGCCGCTCTCCGGCCGGCACCGCGTCGTGGCGATGGACTTTGTTGGTTTCGGCCGTTCGGACAAATACACCGAGCGCGAAGCGTACACGGTCCAGATGCACCGCGATATGCTGCAAGGCTTTCTCGACGCGCTCGATCTGACGGCCATCACGTTGGTCTGCCAGGACTGGGGCGGCTTGATCGGCTTGCGCGTAGCGGCCGAGCTGCCGGATCGTTTTGCGCGCCTCGTAATCATGAACACGGGGCTGCCCACCGGCGACGAGCCAATGACCGAGGGCTTCCTCCGCTGGCGCGAGTTCGCACGCAGCCAACCCGACCTGCCCGTGGGCTTCATCATGCAGCGGACGCTCGTCGATGGCGATAAGGTCGACCCGGCCGTGATCGCGGCGTACGAGGCCCCGTTTCCCGACGTCAGCTATAAGGCCGGCGCCTCGCAGTTCCCGCTGCTCGTGCCCACCTCGTTGGACGATCCGGCGTCTGCGGCCATGCGCAACGCGCGCGCGGTTCTGTCTGAGTGGACGAAACCGGCGCTGGTGATGTTCTCCGATCTCGATCCCGTCACGCGCGGCGGCGACCGCTTCTTCCGCAAGCTCATCCCGAGCGCCACGGAGCAACCCGAGATTGTTATCCAGGGCGCCAGCCATTTCCTCCAGGAAGACAAGGGGGAAGAAATCGCTCAGCATATTCTCGGCTTCATCGACCGCACTCCGCTCGGCGCGATCGCCTGAAGGTTGCGCAGCGCGGCTTGTGGCTGGGGCAAAGCGCAGCGTGCCCCAGCAGTGCACCGCCGAATGTGCACTTTGGCTGGGGCACGACCTTCGACCTTAGACCCAACCACCCGTCGGACGCCCTACGATTTCCAGTCTGGTGTTGGCTCACGGCGAGCGCTTTGCGACAATGCACGCCGTGCTGGTTGCGCTGAGCGCCGGCGACATTCGGAAGGTTGGTGATGCCATTGTTGAGCGGCTTCGAAGCGTTCGTGCGGTCGGATGAGCCGCTAGCTGGCCATACGTGGCTTCAGGTCGGCGGGGCGGCGCAATACTTCGCCGAGCCGCGACATTTCGACGAGTTGAAGGCGCTCGTCGAGCGCTGCTGCCACGAGCACCTTGCCGTGCGCATCCTGGGTGGCGGTTCAAACGTGCTGGTCTCCGATGGCGGAGTGCACGGCATGGTGGTGCACCTGGCGGCGCCCGCCTTCTGTGAAATCCGCGTCGACGGAGGTACCATCACCGCCGGCGGCGGCGCCAAGCTGGGACATGTCATCTCCACGTCGGTGCGCGAGGGGCTTGGCGGGCTCGAAGCGCTGGTCGGCATCCCTGGCACGATCGGCGGCGCGCTGCACGGCAATGCCGGCGGCCGCGGCGGCGATATTGGCCAGTGGACGCGCCGCGCCACCGTCATGACGCGCACCGGCCAATTGATCGAGCGGCAGCGAGGCGACCTCGTCTTCGCCTACCGTCATAGCAGCCTCGACGAGTTGGTGATCCTTGAGGCCACCTTCGAGCTCGAACGCGACGACCCCGATGAGCTGACCAAGCGCATGCAGAAACAGTGGATCATCAAAAAGGCCTCGCAGCCCCTTGGCTCCCAGAGCGCCGGCTGCATTTTCAAGAACCCGCGCGGCATGAGCGCCGGCATGCTCATCGATCAGGCGGGTCTCAAGGGAACGCGAGTGGGCGGCGCGGAGGTCAGCCAGCACCACGCAAATTTCATCGTCGCCGAGCGCGGCGCCACCACCAGCGACGATATCTTGCGACTTATCGAGCTGGTGCGCGATCGCGTCGCCGAGCGCTTAGGCGTGGAGCTCGAGCTGGAAATCGAGGTCTGGTGAGCTGACGGCAATTCCGCGATCGACGAGTCGTGCCGCGAGCGTTCGCCCACGAAGTTACGCCGTCAAGGAGGATGGCCGTGTCTTGGAAACCGATTGCGCAGCCGCTGCGGCCGATTCACCGATCGTGCCCATTACCGTTCCATCAACGGTTCGACCGCGGCGCCGCCAATCCTATAATGGTCCAAGCCATTCGCGCCGCATCTCGGGGGTGCTGATGTTCGTACACCAGAGTCAATTGGTATATCAGCTTGCCCCGGCTGACTACAGCTCGCTTCAACAGCATCGGCGCGAGCTGGATCGGCTCTTCTTGCCCACCTGGCACCTGGTGGGTTGTCGCGGCGACGTGCCTCGCGACGGAGACTTCGTTACGTTCGAGCTGCTAGGCCACCCTGTATTGATCCACAATTTTTCGGGGACGCCTCAAGCGTTCTTGAACGTTTGCGCCCACCGTCACTGCCAGCTTGTCGACGCGCGATTCGGGCACCGGGCGACGCTGCGGTGTCAATACCACGCTTGGGAATACGGGCCCGACGGGCGCACTCGGCGCATACCCGATGCCGGCTGCTTCCGGCCCTTCGATCGGGAGCAGGCACAACTTCAGAAGCTGCGACTGGCTGCTTGCGGCGACCTGCTGTTTGTCTCTTTGGTGGACGAGGGGCCCACGCTCTCCGAATTCCTCGGCGATTGTTCTTCAATTGTCGAGTCGCTGACTACCGGTAGCTGGCAGTGCAATTGGCGCTGGGAGTATGAATATCCCTGCAATTGGAAACTGGCGGTCGAGAACACGGTGGAAACCTATCATCTGCCGTCACTGCATACGCGGACGTTTTCAGGCATCTATCCCGCCGAATCGGCGCAGACGCATGACCTGGCCGGGCGTGGCAGCACGCTGCGGTACGATTTGCGCGAGGATGCTCGACTCACCGGCGTGCAGCGCTGGTTTGTGAAGCGGCTGGGGGGCCGCTCAACGGACGTCTATACGCACTATCTGATTTATCCGCACCTGGTGCTCACAACCAGCGATCTCTACCTGCATGCACATGTCTACCTGCCAGTGACCCCGACCACTTCGCGTGCCGTGGTGCGGATGTACAGTTTTCGCGGTGCGGGGCGCGATCCGTGGCGCCGATTGCTGGGCTGGATGATTGCCTACCAAGGGCGCCGGATGAATCGGCTGGTGCAACGGGAAGACGCCGGCGTGATGGCCGCGCAGCAGCGGGGCATCGAGGCGTCGCCGCACACGGGGTGCCTGGGAACGCGCGAGGAGCGGATCTGGGCATTTCAGCGGTACGTGTGTCAGCAGGCCGGCAGCCAGATTTGTGCCGTTGACGACACGCCAAAGTCGGCCGCGGCAAACCGCGCGTAGCTCGGCAATGAGATCGCCACATGGGTACCATCGAATTTGAACGAGCTGGTAGTGTTGCTACCATCTGGCTCAATCGTCCCGCGGCACGCAACGCACTGTGCGCGGCAATGCTTGACGAGCTGGGGAGTGTGGTGGCCGCGCTGGAGGTGGACGAATCGACGCGCGTGGCCGTAATTCGCGGCCGCGGCACGGCCTTTTCGGCCGGCGCCGACCTGGCGGAATTGGCCGCGGCCACGGTGGAGCAGGCGAGCGAGGCAGCGCGAGGTTGGTCGACAACACTCAACCGGCTGGCAGCGCTACCGGTTCCGCTGATCGCGGCGATGCATGGATTCGCGCTGGGGGGCGGATTCCTCATGGCGCTCTACTGCGATCTGCGGCTGGTGGCCGAGGGAACGCGATTGGGGTTGCCGCCCGCCTCCACACTTTGGATTCCGCCGTGGGCTTTGTCGCGGCTTGCCGCGTGGGTGGGGACAGCTCGTGCGGAGCAGTTCTTGTTGACGGCAGGTGTAATCGACGCATCGGAGGCACTTGCCTCGTGCCTGGCCGACCGCGTCGTGCCGAGCGAATCATTCGACGCGGTGGTGGCCGATACTGCCGCGAGGCTTTCCCACGCCAAGCGGTCCGTCGTGGCAGAAGTCCGACGGTTCTTTGCTCAATTGCGCGGCAGCCGACACGAAGATTGGGACCAAACGAGCACGGCCGGGTTCCTGCGGTGCCTGGCCTCCGCGGACGTGCAGGAAGCGCTCGGCGCGCTGCGCGAGCGTTTTGGCAATCGTACACCCTCGGCATAGGATCTCTTGTCGATGAAACCATCACTGGCCCCCGGCGCCACCGCTGAAGTTCGCCACCGTGTGGTTACTGATCACCTGGTCAGCCGCTATAGCTCCGCGGGGCCGGCCGTGCTCTCTACGCCGTGGCTGTTGTTCTTCATGGAGCACGCCGCGTTTGACGCGCTCTTGCCGCACTTGGACGAAGGGGAACACTCCGTGGGCATTGGGTTCGACTTTCAGCACCTGGCGCCCACGCTCGCCGGCGCCACGGTGGTGGCGACCGCCGAAGTTCTCGAAATCAACGGCAACCAGGTCACGCTTCGCTTCGAGGCACGCGACGATAAGGAAGTGATCGGCCGCGGCACGCACGTGCGTGCCGTGCTGGAGCTCGACCGGTTCCAGAAGCGGATCCAGCGAAAGAGCCGCGGCTGAATCACGTGCGAGACAACACATCGAGTGCATCGTGGACGCTTAACGGGCGTACGCCGCCGACGAGTGGCTCTGCTTTACACCCGAGCGGCTTCGCGTTAACCTTAGCGCCTTAATACGTGATTGCGCGGGAATGCTACACTTCGTGTGTGGCGCGCAGGGCCTCGATGAAGCTCGGCGACGCCAACAATTCGCGGACAGGGGGTCTATCCGATGAGTATACGATCGGCCATTACGGCATTAGTGGGCACATTGGCACTTCTGGCGCTTTGGATGCCGGCGGTTGCACAAGCGCAGGAATCCCCCGCCGCAGCCGAGGCTGCTGAAGAGGCGGTCGCGGTCGAAGCAGCCGAGGAAGTCGCCGCAGATGAGGCCGAGGAAGCCGCGGCCCCGGCGGCGCCCGCGGCGATCGACACGGGCGACAATGCCTGGATGCTGACCTCTTCGGCGCTGGTGCTGATGATGACGGGCCCGGGACTGGCGCTCTTCTATTGCGGACTCGTGCGAAAGAAGAACGTGCTGGGCGTAATGATGCAGTGCTTGTTCCTGATGGGGTTGATGACCGTTATTTGGGGGCTGTACGGCTATTCGTTGGCATTCGGCGGCAGCGAATTGTGGTACGGCAATTTCGATCATGTCTTTATGCGTGGCGTCCAGCCCGCGTGGGACGAAGCTCAGCAGGCATCCGTCCATCCCATGTTCCTCACGATTCCCATGCTGACGCACATGCTCTTCCAGGGGATGTTCTTTATCATCACCCCTGCGCTGATCTGTGGAGCATTCGCGGAGCGCATGAAGTTCAGTACGATGGTCGTGTTCATGATTCTGTGGGGCACGCTGGTGTACTGTCCGTTATGCCACTGGGTGTGGGACGGCGTCCTCCTTTACGGCACCGAGGGAGCGCTACGAGGCGGCGCGTTGGACTTCGCCGGCGGCACGGTGGTGCACATCAGCTCGGGCGTATCGGCTCTCATCTGTGCCTTAGTGTTGGGAAAACGGCTAGGCTACGGCACCGATCCGATGCCGCCCCACAATCTGACCTATACGGTCATGGGCGCGGCGCTCTTGTGGGTCGGCTGGTTCGGCTTCAATGCCGGCAGTGCGCTGGCGGCCAGCGGCCAGGCGGCGAGCGCCTTTGCCGCGACTCATTTTTCGGCCGCCGCCGGCGCCTTGGCTTGGGCCGGAATGGAGTGGATTACTCGCGGAAAGCCCTCGGTCCTGGGCGCCTGCTCGGGCGCCGTGGCGGGGCTGGTGTGCATCACGCCCGCGTCAGGCTACGTGCAACCCATGCCGGCCTTGATTTTGGGGATCGCGGCCGGGATCGTCTGCTTTTTCGCGTGCACGACGCTCAAGTCCGCATTCAAGTACGACGACTCGCTTGACGCCTTCGGCGTGCACGGCGTTGGGGGAACTCTGGGCGCTCTTCTCACCGGTGTATTCGCGACTCGCGCCGTGTACAACGTCGGGGGGAAGCCATTGGGCCTGATCGACGGACCGGAAGGCGTCCAGTTGTTCTCCGCCCAACTCGTGGCGATCGGCTTGAGCTGGCTCTTGGCCATCGTCGCCACGTTTCTCATCCTCAAGGTGCTCGACGCCGTGATGGGCCTGCGCGTCAGCCAGCAGGAGGAGATCCAAGGACTCGACCTCAGTCAACATGGGGAGGAAGGCTACATCTATATTTGATCACGCGGCCGCCAGGCGCGATAATTGCCCGGGGCGGCGCGCCGACGGTCGTCGCCCACTACCGGCGGTCCTCGCGCGTCCAAGCCGTGTGAGGCCCCTTATGAACGGAGAACCGCGATGAAGAAGGTCGAGGCCATCATTCGCCACTTCAAGCTCGAGGACGTCAAGAACGCCTTGAACGAACAAGGCATCCGGGGGATGACGATCACCGAGGTCCGCGGTTTCGGTCGCCAGAAGGGGCACACCGAGATGTACCGCGGCACCGAGTACGCCGTGGATTTCGTGCCCAAGGTGAAGGTCGAGGTCGTCGTCGACGATGACAATCTCCAGACCGTGCTGGACACCATCCTGCGTACCGCGCAGACCGGGCAGATCGGCGACGGCAAGATCTTTGTGTACAACCTGGAAGATACCATCCGCATCCGCACTGGCGAAACCGGCAGAGAAGCATTGTAGCGCGCGTCAAGCGCAGCGCAGTCGCAGCGCGTAGTTCGTGTGCGCTTCGTGACAGCGGGCGTGGCTGAATGGGGTGCGACTTCGCTGCGCTCGACGCAACATACGGTGTGAACGTGGTGCGTCTTCGCTTCGCTCGACGCACCCCACGATTGCTGGTCGACCGATCCAGCGGCCTGTCGACGCGACCCATCGCTGTCCGAGCAATTCACGGTACGTAATATGCCAAGCACCACTCGATTACGTCCCAGCGTGCTGGAGGCTCGACATCGCCTGCTCGAGGGACGCGAGAAGCTGCGACAGCGGCACCAGCGCGGTTCGCCCGGCGTTCAGGTATGCGCCGCGCTGGCTGACCTGCTCGATACGATCGTGCTGGATCTTTACGAGGCGGCGCTGGTGGACCTGGGCGAACACGGCTCCGATGGGCTCCGCTCGCAGGTCACGCTGGTCCCCAACGGAGGCTATGGCCGCCGCGACGTGGCGCCTTATTCCGACGTCGACCTGATGATCCTGCACGCTCCGTCGGTCACGAAGCGCGTGAATCCGCTGGCGTCAAGGCTCGTGCGCGATCTGTGTGACGCGGGGCTCTCCGTGGGGCAAAGCGTCCGCACGCCGCGGATCGCCTGCCAATGGGCGCGCCACGATCCCAAAATCTGGACGTCGCTCGTCGAGTCTCGATATCTAACCGGTAGCGTCCGTCTCTTCACGCGCTTCGCCAATATGTTTCAGCATCAAGCTCGGCGGCGCACCCGCGCCGTTTGCGCATCGATCGACCGTGCGCGAGCCGAAGAGCGCGCTCAGTCTGGCGAAACCGTGTATCTGCTCCAACCGAACATCAAGCGCACGCGCGGCGGACTGCGCGAAATCCATCTCTTGCGCTGGACGGGGTTTGCGCGATACGGAACCGCCGACCCCGACAGCCTCCAGCTTCACGGGGCACTGTCGCCGGCCGACCTGCGCACCATCCAGCGCGCGGCGGCCTTTTTGCTGCGGCTCCGCAATGAGCTGCACTTCCACGCCGGCAAATCGCAAGACGTCCTCGATCGCGCCGAACAGGTCCGCATCGCCGCCGCGTTCGGATACCAGGGCGAAGGTGTCCTGCTGCCGGTCGAACAGTTCATGCGCGAGTACTTTCGATGGACCGATGAGCTCAGCCATCTCGTGGCGCACTTTGTCGCTCGCGCTCGTCCGGGATCGCGTTGGGCGGCGTGGCTCGCGCCCTTGGTCAGCCTTCAGGTTGAGGGGGACTTCCGCGTCGGACCGAGCCACATCTCGACGACGCGCCGCGGCCGCGAGAAACTCGACGGCAACCTCTGCGAAATCCTGCGCCTGGCCGACCTGGCCAGCTCGTACGACAAGGCGATTTTGCCCGCCACGCGCGACGCCGTGCGGAGCGCCGTGGCGGACCTTTCGGCGGAAATCCCTCCCGAGGCGGTCCGCCGCTTCCTCTCTCTATTGTCGCGCCCCGCGCGGCTCGGCGAATTGTTGCGCCTCTTGCACGAGACGCGCATCCTGGAGAAGCTCGTTCCGGCCTTCGCGCATGCTCGCTGGCTGTTGCAGTTCAACAACTATCATCAGTACACGGTCGACGAGCACTGTCTCCGCGCGGTCGAGCAGGCGACGGCCTTTCGTTTCGACCGAGGCCTTTTGGGCAAGGTCTATCGTGGCATCGAGCGCAAGGGACTCTTGCACCTGGCGCTCTTGATTCATGACGCCGGCAAAGGGTTCACCGAAGATCACAGCGAAGTGGGCCTGCGCATCGCCGGCGAGACGGCGGCGCGGCTGGGACTTTCGCAGTCGGACAGCGAGGCGCTGAAGTTCCTGGTTCACAAACACCTGCTGATGTCGCACCTGGCGTTCCGCCGCGACACCAGCGACGAGCAAACGATCGTGCGGTTCGCCGTGGAGGTCGGCTCTCCCGACGTGCTGAGCATGCTCTACGTGTTGACGGCCGCCGATTTCGCGGCCGTGGGGCCGGGCGTATTCAACGAATGGAAATCCGAGGTCCTGGCGGACCTCTACAGCCGCGCCATGGAGCACCTGGCCGGCGACCGCAGTGCCACCAGCCGAGACGAACGGTCCGAGCGGCGGCGCGCTGAAATTCGCAATTGCCTGGGCGACGACGCCCACGTGCACTGGTTTGCAGAGCAAGTAGCCTCCTTGCCCAACACCTATCTCACCAGCCGCCCACCGGTTCAGATTGCCGCCGAGCTGCGCCAACTGAACGCACTGCCGCATGGCGAGGTCATCGCCTACGGGCGATATATTCCCGAAAGCGCCACCGTCGAATTTGTGGTTCGCACTCACGAGGACATTACGCCCGGAGTCTTTCACAAGCTGACCGGCGCGTTGGCGAGCCATGGGCTGGAGATTCTCTCGGCCGAGATCAACACGCTGTCCGGCGCGCTGGTGTTGGACCGTTTTTTTGTCAACGATCCCGACTTCACGGGCGAGCCTCCAGAGTCGCGCGTTCAGGGCGTCTGCCACTCGCTGGTCGAATCGCTGCGTGCGCACGACGGAGTGCCGCCGAAGTTTCGCCGCGTGTGGCGCGTGGCCAGCCAACGGCAATGGACCAAGTTGGCCCCATTGCCCACCCAGGTTCGCACCGACAACAGCACCTCGGAGCGCTTTACGATCATCGACGTCTTCGCGGCCGACCGCTCGGGCTTACTGTACACCATTTCGCGGACGCTCTTCGAGCAGGGCCTTTCGGTTTCGCTGGCCAAAATCGGCACCTATCTGGACCAGGTGGTCGACGTCTTCTTCGTCACCGACGGGCAGGGCCAGAAGATCAAGGACGAGAACTTCCTGCGGCACATCCAAGAGCGCGTGCTCGAGGCCATCGAATCGCTCGAGCATCAAGACGTCCACCGCGCTACGTCCGCCTGATTGCGCCGTTTGACAGCTCAGGCACCCCGTGCCTGACACAGCGCACCACGGCGGTCGGCAGCGCGTAGGACGCGTCGAGCGTAGCGAGACGCGCCGGGTGCCACGGCTGGCTTGTCCAGCAATGCCCCGTCGAAGCCAATCCACGCGAAGCGCGCGGTACCTCAGCGTGCTCAGTAGGGAGCATCGAGCGCAGCAAGCTGCGCCGACGACGCTCGGCGAGCGGCCGGTGTAAGCCGGCCGGTGCGTTCGTGGCGTTCCTATCCCAAAGGGATTGCAGCACGCGTAGGGCGGGTCGAGCGCAGCGAGGCCCGCCGACCAACTCGGCGCGCTGCCGGCATAAGCCGGCCGGTATGCGCGTGATTCCCCACTATCCCGAAGGGATTGCAGCAATCAGCCCAGGGTTGCGGCGCGGCCGCTACCCTGGGTCACCGAACGCCACGATCCCATCAACCTTGAAAAGGTTGTAGCCGTTATGGTGCGCGCGGCCGTGTCGGCTTGGAATTGATGCAACCCCTGCGCGGTAGGCGGTGGCTTGTGCATCATCACCCAGAGTAGCCGCTGCGCGGCAACCCTGGCTGCTCGAATGCCGTCGGCATTCAAATTTTGGTAGGTCAGGCATCCCGTGCCTGACCCAGCGCACCCTGGAGGTCGGCAATCGCCGAGCGAATCGTCGTGCACGGAATTCCAACCTGTTCGGCGGCGCCAGGTCAGGCACAGAGTGCCTGACCTACGCCTACGCCGAATCAATCCGCCGCGCGGTTCTTGAGCGCGGCGCGCTCGACGTATTCGAGCGCCGCCTTGCGCATCTCAAGGTTCCAGTTCGTTCTCCGCGCGATCGCCTCCACGACTGCGTCGTGCTGCTTGAGCTCGTCGATTAGTCCGCGCGCGAGAAACTGAGCCATCCGTGTGTCTTCGTCGAGTAGTAGGCTGTCGTAGAGGTGTAAGACTCCACCACTGAACTCGCATCAAGATCGCGTTGGGCGCAGGCTAGCCGACCGCCGGCGATCGTACATCACCGCGGCTGCTCGACGGACGACGCCTGTTGCGCGAACAGAAACTGCATCAGATCGCGCACGGCGAGCACGCGCGGGCTGGCCAGCAGTTCGCCGGCGGTAAAGCCCGCGGCCGATCCCTGCATCAGCGCAAAGGCGCGGATCCGATCGAGCGACGCCGCCTTCTCGGGCGGAAACTGCGTCTGGTAGCATTGGATGGCGCGCATTTTCACGTCGAGCGTATCGCTGATGTCGACGACGAAATGGCCCGCCTCGTCGGGCGGCTGCAGCCGGTTGAATAGCAGGGAGTAGTACAGTTGAACGGCCACCGTATGGACCGGCAAGGCGTCGAAGTGCTGGTCCCAACGAGTCAGCCGCGCGTAAAACACGGCGGCATCCGTGATCTGCATCGCTTGCCAATGGTCGGGTGAGGCGTAGGGGGTCTTTTGGCCAAAGCCGAGCACGACGCGCGGCCGGTACTTGCGAAACTCCTTGGCGAGCGCCACGCGCGCCTCGAACGTGTCGAAAAGGCGTCGATTCGGAAAATCGAGCGTGACGCGGACCGTGGCGCCAAGCAGCTCGGCCGCGCGGCGAGCCTCGGCCAGCCGGACCTCTGGCCCGGGCGAACGGGGCGTCGGCTCGCCATCCGTAAGGTCGACGATGCCGACGCGATAGCCCTGACGTACGAGCCGCGCGAGCGTGCCGCCGCAGGCGATCTCGACATCGTCGGGATGAGCCCCGACGGCGATCACGTCCAGGCGTGGATACTCGGCATGCGACATGGACGCTTCAGGACGCTTTGACGACCGACAGCAGAAACGTGGGATTCAGCGCGTCGAAGCGGACTCGCTCCAATTGATACGTGCCCCGCGCGATATTGATCATCCACACGTGGACGTCCGGTCCCAGGCGGTGGAGCGTGTCATGCACCTCAGCCAGATTTTCGATGCTGCCGACATTCGCCACCAGTCGACCGCCCGGCTTCAATCGCTCGAACGCCAGGTGCACCAGGCGGCTGATCTCGCGACCACTGCCACCGACGAAGATCGCGTCGGGGTCGGGCAGACCGGCCCAGGCGTCGGGGGCGCGACCCAGGATGGGCACGACATTGGCCACGCCAAAGCGTTCCACGTTTGCCAGGATCAGCGCGTGGTCGTCGACGTCCATTTCCACGGCGTAGGTGGTGCCGCCCGCGGCGATCCGTGCCGCTTCGACCGCCACCGAGCCGCTGCCGGCGCCGATATCCCAAACCACGCTCACCGGGCCGAGATCCAGCTCGGACAAGGCGATCGCGCGTACCTCGGCCGGTGTAAGCAGCCCGTATTTCGGCTTGGACTGCAGAAACGCTTCATCACGGTTGCCGAACAATCGGCGTCCCATCGCTTCGGTGGGGCGGTCGGGGGCCTCGGGCTTTCGCACCAGGATCATCACATTCAGGGGCGCAAATTCGTGCTCGATGAAGTCCGCGAGCTCCCCCTGCGTGACGCGTTCGTCGGGGGACCCGAGATTCTCGCACACGTAGGCCGAGAAGTAGTCGATCCGCCGGTCCAAGAGTGCCTGCGCCACCACCGAAGGCCCCGTGGCGTCGGTGGTGAAGAGTCCCACCTTTTCGGCGACGCGGATCTTTTCGAGCACGCGCTCCAGCGGGCGACTGGCAAGGTCGGTCAGATACGCCTCCTCCCAACTCTCCTTGACTCGCGCGAACGCCAACTGCATGCTGCTGACGTGCGGCACGACCTCGAAGCGATGCTTGCCAAGCTTGGCGCAGAGGTAGCGCGCGACGCCGTAAAACAGCGGATCGCCGGATGCCAGTACCGCGATCCGCCGGCCACTGGAGGCGGAAATGCGCGCCACCGCCTCGTCGAGGTTGTCCAGCACCACGAGCCGCTCGGCGCGACTTGGGGGAATGACCTCGAGCGTGTGCGCAGCGCCGATCAGTAGCTCGGCGCACTCGATCAACTCGCGCGCCGCCGCCGTGACACCGTCGAGGCCGTCGTCCCCGATGCCCACGATGTAAATCTTCTCGGTGCTGGTCAAGGCTGCGAGTCCCGATGCTGGCTATAGAATGCCACGCTGGCGAAGCTGACGCATGATGTGCCGTCGGGCTCGACGGCCTGGTCATACTTGAGCAGCTCGCCGATGCACGGCCGAATGACTTGCATCATGATATGGGTTGGGGAAAGGCCGCAGATCCGCGTGCGGTCATTCTGGTTGGCCACGTGATCGACCATCGCGCTTGTATCCCCACGGCACGCTGCCTTCAACAAACCGTGATCGTTTTCGGCCTGTTCAGAAAGCCGCGACGGGTCGAGCAGCCACTCGTCGCCGAATCGCTGCCCGACGTGCGCCAGGTCGCCACCGCTGATGTAGGCAACTGGCCGACCGCAAACCGCCTCGGCCGCGCGCATGGCCGCGACGAATGCCGCGATCTCAGCGGCCGCGTCGGGTTGAGCTCGTTGCGCTAGCAAATCGTGAAACGATCCAACGAGCACGGGCACGATCCGCGGCGGCCGCCGATCGCCGAGCAGGTATTGCAGAAAAAGCGCCTGAAACTCGACGGAGTGCTCGTGCCGGTGGGGCAATTCGTCGCCACACAGGCGCTGCTGGGCGCCGACGGCCAGTCGAGTGAAATTGGCCTCCAAGTGGTCAATGAACTCCTGATCGGTTTCGACGGTGCCCAGCGGGGTGTCGAAGTTCTTGCGCGTTATCGAGAACCGCGCGGAGAGCGGCGCGTGCGCCGTGCCGAAGATGACAAACGTTTCGGCCGCGCTTTCCTCGACGAGCCGCTTGTAGGCCCAGGCGAAGGCCGGCCCGCCGCGATGCAGGTCGATGTGCGGGCTCAGCACGCCACGCAATGTCGCCGCCGATGTATGGCGCGGCGCGTCGAAGAGCGGACTGCCGGGACCCTCGGGCGGTGCAAACAAGCGCGCCAATTGGCTCCGCAAAGCCTCGGGGTCGGCGGAATATGCCCCCCCGGCGTGCGCGGCGGCTCGCCGTGGGCTGTCGAGGTATTGGGCAACCACGTCACGGCGGAGCTGGCCAAAACGATCGTTATCGAGCAGATACGCTTCGTCCAGCCGACGCACGAATTGTTCCAGTTCCGCGAGCGCCACTTGCGGACCCACTTGAGCGCGAAAGTCCGCCTGAATCTCCGCCAGAGTTCGACGGCCGTCCATCAACGACGCCAAAAGCGCCGCCGGCAACGGCAATACCGCCGTTCCGGTGAATCCTTCCGGATCGCGCATGGCGACCGCCGAGTCGCCGTTGGACTTAACCGGAAAGACCTCGAACGGACGCAATCGTGGGCGCAAGGGGTGCTGCATTGGTTGGAAGCGATGCTGATGACTCGGCGAGCGGCGGGGCGCCAGCCCCCCGAGTGAACGCGTGCAACGAAGGCATTCTTCAAGCCTGGCATTGGCATGTCAAGTCAAGCTGCCCCTTTGCGTTTGCGTCGCGCCGTATCGACCACGTAGAATTAAACGCTACGCTGACAATAGCGCCATAGCGACGGAACAGAAATGAACGGAGGTACGGCGATGGAGCACGAAACCATGGGTCGCGTGTTGACGGAAGCGACGATCGAGAACCTGGAGGACCTATGGGGTGTGAAGCGTGGACGGCTGGCGGCGGATCAGGTGCGTCGCATTACGGTTACCGACGCGTTGGTCGACACAGGCGCCACGACGCTTGCATTGCCCACGCGCCTAATCAAACAGCTTGGGCTCGCCAAGGCCTACGAGAGGCAGGCTACTTCGAGTCGTGGTGTCGGGCTGGTTGCCGTGTATGAGGCCGTTCGGCTGACGCTTCTGGATCGTTTTTGCACGGTTGATGTAATCGAGGTCCCCGACGACGTGCCGGTGTTGATCGGGCAGATTCCGCTGGAGATGCTGGACTTGGTTGTCGACCTTCCTGGAAGACGCCTGACCGGCAACCCGGCCCACGGTTACGAGCAGATTCTCGAATTGTATTGATACCGTCATGCCGCGCGTGCTTGTGACCCCTACGGTGCTAGTCGGTCAGCCTGGGCCCTATCGCGATATTCTGGAGTCGGCGGGACTGGATGTCGTCTTTCCCGCCGCCGGTGCTCAACTGTTCGAGCCGGCGATGCTGCCGAAGCATCTCCGCGACATTGACGCGGTGCTCGCCAGCATGGAGCCCTTCAATGCCGACGTGCTGGCCGACTGCCGGCTACGCGTCATCGCGCGAATGGGGGTCGGCTACGACGCGATCGATGTGCAGGCCGCCACGCGACGCGGGGTCGCCGTGACGATCACCCCGGGCACGAACGAAGACTCCGTCGCCGAACACACCATGGCGCTCCTCTTGGGCGTGATGCGCGGGTTCCCGGGGCGAGATCAGGAGGTTCGCAACGGCAGGTGGCGCCGCGGTCCGTTGCCGCGGCTGGCAGGCAAGACTATCGGGCTGGTGGGCCTCGGGCGGATCGGCAAGGCCGTCGCCTGGCGCGCTCGTGGACTAGGTCTGAAGGTGATTGCCTGCGACCCGATACCCGACCACCAATATGCCCATGCGAATTCCGTCCGGTTGGTGTCCTTCGACGAGCTGCTGGCCGAGGCCGACATCGTCAGCCTGCATCTGCCCTGCTCGCCGGAGACGGTCGACTTGATCAATGCCGACACGCTCGCACGCATGAAGCGCGGCGCCGTGTTGATCAACACCGCGCGTGGAGGACTGGTTGACGAAGCCGCGTTGTTCGAGGCGCTTTCCGACGGACGGTTATTCGGCACGGGGCTCGATGTGTTCAAGACAGAGCCGCTGCCTGTCGATAGCCCCCTCTTGACGCTGGGTAACTTGCTCTTGGCGCCCCACATGGCGGGACTCGATCATGAATCGGAGGTGGCGATGAGCAGCCTGGCGGCGCAATGCATCGCCGACCTGTACCAAGGCCGCTGGCCGGACGGCTGCGTGGTGAATCCGGTGGTACGCGAGTCGTGGCGGTGGTAGCCTGCCAACCCACACCCTAGCGCGGCTCCGGCGGCTTACGCCGCCGGCTCGGCTGAGGTGGCGTATGCCTACACCGAGAACGAACTGCCGCAACCGCAGGTCTTGGTGGCGTTGGGATTCTCGAACGTGAAGCCGCGCTTCTCGAGGCCTTCGTAGAAGTCGACCGTCGTGCCGTTCAAGTAGAGCGCGCTTTGCTTGTCGACCACCATCGTCACCCCGTGGCACTCGAACTTCGAGTCGCGGTTCTCATCAAACGCCTTGTCGAAGCCGAGGCTGTACTGAAAGCCGCTGCAACCGCCGCCGGCCAGACCGACGCGGAGCAACATGCCAGCGTCGAGCTTCTGCTGTTCGATGATCCGCTTGACTTCGGTCGCGGCCTTTTCGGTTAATGTGACTGCCATGGCGATCAAATACTCCCTGATTGGTAAAGTGGGCAACGCTGTGTTTACCTACATTATACGATTCGGCAGCCGAATGGAAGCGAATCTCGGAAATCCGCCCGTGCTTGTCCTGGCCGAGGCCTATGCCAGACTGCTCAGCTTCCGCAGCCGATCGACTGCTTCGGCGACGCAGCCGATCGCAAAATCGATTTCCTCCTCGGTATTGAACCTCCCCAGACCGAACCGAAGGCTGGCGCGCGTCAAGTCGTCGCCGATTCCGAGCGCTCGCAGCACATGGCTGGGTTCCGGGTTGGCCGACGTGCAGGCGCTCCCCGAGCTGACGGCCAGGTCCTTCATGCTCATCATCAACGCTTCGCCGTCGACATAAGCGAAGCTTGCGTTGAGGTTTCCGGCGAGCCGCAGCGCGGCGTTGTCGAGTGCGGGTCCGTTCAGCGAAACGTCATGGATCGCGGCGCAAAGTCCCGCGAATAATCGGTTCCGCAGGCCGGCAAGGCGGCGCGACTCGTCGGCCATTTCGGCCACACATAACTGGATCGCCTTGGCCAGACCGACGATGCACGGCACGTTGAGCGTGCCGCTCCGCAGGCCGCGCTCCTGCCCGCCGCCGTCGATCAGCGAACGCAGCCGGACGACCGGGCGGCTGCGAACGAAGAGCGCGCCCACGCCCTTGGGGCCGTAAATCTTGTGGGCCGAGAAGCTGAGCAGGTCGACGCCCAATTGATCCACGTCTACCGGCAACTTGCCCACGGCCTGCGTGGCGTCGCAGTGCAGCAGCACCCCTCGTTGTGTGCATACAGCGGCGATTTCTCGGATGGGCTGAATAACGCCGATCTCGTTGTTGGCCAGCATCACCGATGCCAGGACCGTATTGGGACGGATGGCTTGCCCAACTTCTTCCGCGGTGATCGCTCCCGCGTCGGCTTGGGGCGCCGCGTGTACCGGCAGCAGTGTCAGCTCGCATCCCTCTCGCGCGAGCCGCTCGAGAGGATCGAGAACCGCGCGGTGCTCGGTTTCAACGCTGACAATATGCCGTGTTACCTGGCGACTGCGTGCCACGGCGCCGCGAAGCGCCAGGTTGTTGCTTTCGGTCGCCCCGCTGGTGAACACGATCTCTCGCGGCTGGGCGCCGATGGCCGAAGCAATCGTTTCGCGCGACGCGTCGACCGCCTCCTTCGCCGCGTGGCCGAATGAATGGCTGGTGCTGCCCGCGTTGCCGTAAATTTCGCTGAAATACGGCAGCATCGCCTCCACAACGCGCGGATCAACGCACGTCGTGGCATGATTGTCCATGTAAACGCGGCGATTGAGCATACAGGGAATTGTACATAGGCTTGAGGCTTGAGGCTTGAGGACAAGCCGGACAAGCCTCAAGCCTCAAGCCTCCCCAAAAACAACGCGCGGAGACAGAATTGAGACCAGGACTCGAAGGACTCAAAGTCGGGCAGCAAATCACTCAACTGTCGAAAGCCAGATTCGACCATTTCTGGCTCGCAGGGATGAACCTCTGGGCGTTCGACTTCGAAGAGGTGGACCACGCCCAAGTGTACGCGGCCCACGTCCGTCGCATCGTCGTTGATCAATCCGACGCACCGCTCGCTGTAGTTCGTCTCGATACGAACCTCTTCGGCCAGCTCGCGCCGCAGACCTTCATCATAGGGGTGCGCTTGCGCATCGGCCGCCAGATCGTCGGCCGAAATATGACCGCCGACGCCAATGCTCCGCTTGCGGTGCAGGCGACCTTCGCCCTGTCCCGTGCCTCGTGTGTATTGGAAGATCCGCGGATTTCGGTGCGCGGTGCGATGGCAGAAAATGACGTATGGGATCAACTGCTTGAAGCGGTCGTCGACCTCGACTTCATGCCGAGGTCGATAGCTGACGTTTCGCGGATCCAAAAGCGCCGGCAGATATCGCTCGGGCTCAGGGGAAAACCCCTGAAAGTGACCCAATTGGTGAAACAACTCCGTGGGAATCACCAGCACACGCTCTGTCGTTACGTCGACCATGGCGCAATCCTGTCCGATGTCCTGGCAACGGGCGTTCAAAGTATAAGCATCGCATCGCCGTAGCTGTAGAAGCGGTATCGCTCTCGGACCGCTTCCTTATACGCCTTACGGATCAATGCATCGCCACCGAATGTGCGCACGAGCACCAGCAGCGTGGAGCGAGGCAGGTGAAAGTTTGTCAGCAGCGCGTCGACGGCACGGAAGCAATAGGGGGGCCGAACGAAGAGGCGCGTTTGTCCGGTCCAAGGCGGCACGCATCCTTGCGAATCGGCGGCGGTCTCCAGCAGCCGGACCGTGGTCGTGCCGACGGCGACGACGCGGCCGCGCGAGGCGAGCCGCGCCTTTCGAATCATCTCGGCGGCCGGCGCATCGACGCATCCCCATTCGCTGTGCATCGCGTGCTCTTCGAGCGAAGGCGTCACGATCGGGCGGAACGTGTCGAGCCCCACGTGCAGCGTGACGAAACAGTGATCGATGCCGCGCCGCGCTAGCGCCCCCAGCAGTTCGGGTGTAAAATGAAGTCCGGCCGTCGGGGCAGCCACGGAACCAAGGACACGAGCATACACGGTCTGATAGCGATTCAGATCGGCGTCGACCATCTCGCCGCCGCGGATGTAAAACGGCAAGGGGACGCGGCCCACGCGCGTTAGCAGCGCCATGGGGTCGGCGGCCTCTTCGAGGCGAGCGGCCCAGACACCGCCTTCGTGCTTTTCCAGCAGCCACAGCCGAACGTCGTCGCGCCCGTCGCGGTCCACCAGAGTAATGCTTTCCGGAGGAGCCAGCCTCCCCTTTACCTTGCAGAGGAGCCGCCATTGCCCCTGTGGATCGATCGACAAGAACAATCCCTCCCAGCGGCCGCGCGTTTTCGTCCGGTAGCCCACCAGCCGTGCCGCAACGACGCGCGTATCGTTCAACACCAGAAGGTCATCCGGCGACAAGAGCTCCGGCAAATCGCGGATGTGGTGGTGCGAGATCGAGCCGTCGTAACGCTTGACGACCATCAACCGAGCGTCGGCTCGGTTGGGAAGCGGGAACTGCGCGATCAAATCGCGCGGCAGGGCGTAATCGTACTGGTCGGCGTTCGACATCGTGTCGTCGTTGGCCATTCGTGGCTCCAATTTGCCCAGCGCATTGGGAGTATAAGCCGGCCTGGTTCGCCGTCGAGCCCGGTCGAGCCATCGTCGTGACGTGCCGGGGGTGCAGCCTGCGGGTTGCGCGCTGTTCTCCCTTAGCCGCATTGCGGATTCACGAGTTTGCGCTGCGACGCCCTTGCTGACCGTCACATGGCCGATTTCGACAATCTGCGCAGCCAACTAGCTGTCACGGTGACCACCGAATGAGGTTCGTCGTCGACCGCACAAAGCGACGCGTGAATTGTGTGGGCCAACGGCCCAGATTGCCTGAGCCAGGGGCACAGCCCCTGGTAGCCGCCATAATAATCTGCAAAGCCCCAAGGGGGCGCACTTTCGTGTTCACCGAGGTCACCCCCAATGCCACAGTTCCCTTCGTCGATTCTCATCCACTTGATCGTCAGCACGAAACATCGCGAACGCTTGATTCGCCAACCGGTCGCATCCGAGTTGTACGCTGACGGGACGACCGTCCTCAAAAACGCCGGCTACGCCACGCTTGCCATGAACGGCGTGGCCGACCACATCGATGTTTTGTTCAATCTGTCGAGAGTCAAGTCCATCGCGGATGTGGTCGAGGAGCTCAAGACCAGCACGTCCAAGTGGATCAAAACCAAAGGCCGCGATTATCATGGCTTTCATTGGCAAGCGGGCTACGCGGCGTTTTCCGTCAGTCGGTCGAGCGTCGAGCAGGTCATCCAATACATCCGCGATCAAGAGAACAATCATCGCCAGCGATCATTTCAGGAGGAGCTCAGGGCGCTGCTTGCGCGACACGAGATTTCGTTCGATGAGCGGTGCGTGTGGGATTAGGAGTCCGTTCGCCGCGTTGCGGCTACAGGGGACAGACTAGGGGATCGAGTTCCAGGGGCGATGCCCCTGGCTTTGGCAGGTTGGGCCGTTGGCCCAAGAGAGAGAGTGCGGCCAACTGACTGGCGCGCTAACGACCGAATGAGATTCGTCGTTGATCGCCCAAAGCGACAATCCAACGATTGACGCTCGAAGTTATCCCAGATTCAATTCCTCGCGCAATCACAAATTGCAGGCTGCACCCGCGTGACAGGCCGAACGGCGCGATCGACCGCGCATCGGGTGACGCCGCCATGACAACTGAGTGAACCCGTGCGAATTGCCTTCTGTATTACCGAGCTGGGCGTGGGGGGCGCCGAGCGGTGTTTCACCGAGTTGGTGACGCGTTTGGACCGCCGGGAATTCGAGCCAAGCGTGTATTGTCTCAGCGGCCCGCCGCAACGCGGCGAGCCATCGCTTGTGGGCGAATTTGAACGCGCAGGGCTGAACGTGCACTTTCTCGGAGGGCGGCGAATCGGGGACTTTCCGCGCGTGGTGCGAACACTTACGGCCGAATTGCGCCGCGAACAGCCGGAGCTGCTGCAGACGTTTCTGTTTCACGCCAACGTGGTCGGCGCGCTGGCCGCACGGCGAGCGGGCGTGCGGCGAGTGATCGCGGGCATTCGCGTGGCCGAGCCGCGCCTCAGCCACCTTTGGATACAGCGTTTCGCGGCGCGAAGCGTCGAGCGGTTTGTCTGCGTCAGTCAGTCGGTTGCCGATTATCACCGGGCGGGGGGTCTTTCGGCGGAGCGGCTGGTCGTTATTCCAAACGGCATTGACGTGAACCGCTATGCTCAAGCACGCGCCGCTGATGTTACCACACTGGGAGTGCCGGCAGGTCAGCGGCTCTGGACCTTTATCGGTCGATTCGAGCCGCAGAAGGGGGCATGTGGGCTCGTGCGCTTCGCCCCGCAATGCCTCTCCCGTGCCCCGCAATACGACCTGCTGATGGTTGGACGAGGGCGCCAGGAGCGCAAATTACACTCCATGTGTAGAGAATTGGGGATCGCGGATCGAGTCCACTTTGCCGGTTGGCGCGCGGATATCCCGGCGATCCTGCGCGCCAGCGATTTGCTGGTTCTGCCGAGCGAGTGGGAAGGAATGCCCAACGTAGTCCTGGAAGCGATGGCCGCCGGACTACCGGTCGTTGCCAGAGACGTGGAGGGGGTCCGCGAAGTATTGGGGCCGGAGTCTGCCGCGCAGGTCGTCCCAGCGAGAAATCCACAACTCTTTATTGAAGCGGTAGTTACGATGTTGAACCAGCCGCGGCTGCGATCTGAAATCGGGGGCCGAAACCAGCGGCGCGCCCGTGAGGTGTTCACATTTGCGCGGATGGTGGACGCCTATGCGAGCCTCTTTCGTCAAGGGTGCTAGCGGCGTCATCACGGGGCACAAAAAAAATATTTTCGGCACTTGCGGCCGACGTATTCGATCCAAGTAGTTCGCCACGCGCCATCTAGGGAACGCGGCCTCGACGTAGCCCTTGTTGGGTCGCCGGCGCCTCGTAAAAACCAGCTTGACCCGGCGTGGGAAAGGGATATTCTTGGGACCCTGTGCTGCGTCTGGCAACCTTTCGGCTCGTCACGCAGCCGGAGCCAACGGTCAAGCGGTTTTCCGAAGAGGTTTACGAGTTTCTTCGCCTTGCGCGGAAGCCCCGAGCGCCAGTTTGCGGCCACCGACTGTCGCTCGTGTTTGTGTAGGGGCTTTTGCGGGCCAGGCGGACAGGGACGCCGCCGGTTGCGAATTGCGGAGACGTTCGTCGTCCTAACCGGCGAGTCCCCCGCTGGCACCCGACCCATTACGGGCGCACGGAGGCGCCCCGGACGGGTGCATTTTGTCCGAGCCGGCCCAGTCCACGACCATGACCATCGCGCGAGTTGACCGTTCGATCGTGGCGCATCCGCCACGCCCATGACCCAGCCAAGCCAGCATGTGACGGTTCTTCTTGCCGAAGTGCTGGAGTGGCTCGACCCCCAAAAAGGCCAGACATTCGTCGATGGGACATTGGGCGCAGGTGGGCACGCACGTGCGCTAGCAGAGCGTGTTGGTCCCACCGGCTTGGTAATCGCCTTGGACCGCGACCCGGCGACCCTGGAAGCAGCGGAACGCGAGCTTGCGCGCCGGCCAGTAACGCTCGTGCATTCCGATTTCCGCGATCTGCCCGAGGTGCTCCGCCAGCTTGAGGTGCCGGGCATTGACGGCATGGTATTGGACCTGGGAATGTCCAGCGACCAACTGGCGGATAGCGGCCGCGGCTTTAGCTTCGATTCGCCCGGTCCGCTGGACCTCCGCTACGACCCTGGAGAAGGGGAGCCGGCAACGCGACTGGTCAATCATTTGCGGAGCGAACAGCTTGCGGATTTGCTGGCCGCGCTGGGCGAGGAGCGTTACAGTCGCCGGATTGCGCGAGCCATCGTCGAGGCTCGCAAGGGGCACCGGATCGAGACCGCGACAGAACTGGCAGCCATTGTCCGCGGCGCCGTACCGCGTGGGCGTGGGCGTGAGCGGATCGACGCGGCGACCAGAACGTTTCAGGCGCTGCGGATTGCGGTGAACGACGAGCTCCGGTCGTTGGAGATTGCCTTGCGGCGGATACCCGAATGCCTTCGTACGACGGGGCGTCTGGCCGTGATCAGCTTTCACTCGCTGGAGGACCGCCTCGTCAAGCAAGCATTTCGCGAAGACCCACGCTACGAGGCGCCGGTAAAGAAGCCGATTCAGCCGTCGGCCGAGGAAGTGCTGAGGAATCCACGCTCGCGGAGCGCAAAGCTGCGCGTGGCGAGACGCCGCTAAACGATCGTAAGCGATGAGTGCGCGACGGACGACGATCGTCGTCAACAAGATTATCTCCGGCGGGCAAACGGGCGTGGATCGCGCCGCGCTGGATGTAGCCATTCGATTGGGAATCGCCCATGGCGGCTGGTGCCCGCGCGGCCGCCGCGCCGAAGACGGCCGGATTCCCGACCGTTATCGATTGCTCGAACACGCTTCGCCGCGCTACGCAGCTCGGACGGAAGCCAATGTGTTGGACTCGAACGGCACGCTGATTCTGACGCGAGGCGCAGTCGCCGGCGGCACGGAGCTGACTCGTCAGGCGGCGGACCGTCTGAACAAGCCCCTCTTTGTGGCCGACGTTGCCGCTGGGCCGCAGATCGCCGCCGTCAGAGCCTGGCTCGCGCGGCATGCAATCGAAGTGTTGAACGTGGCCGGCCCGCGCGAAACCCAGCAACCAGGCATCCATGCCGACGCAATGCGGTTCCTGGCCGAGCTGCTGTCGGGGGCGTGACCACCGACTTGTCGCCGAAGGACTATAATAGCGCTGTAGCATTCCGCGCGGTAAAAGCTCCCATGTCCGATCTCAGCACGACTGTCGACGGCCTGAAGATTCCCAATCCGTTTGTCATCGCCTCGGGCCCACCCGGCACGAACGCAAACGTCATCGGCAAGGCGTTTCACGAAGGCTGGGGGGCGGTCATCTGCAAGACCGTCAGCCTCGATGCTTCCAAGGTCATTAATGTGCAGCCGCGGTACGCTCGGCTGCGGACGGCCGAGTCGAAAGAGATCATCGGATGGGAGAACATCGAGCTGATCAGCGACCGCGATTTTGAAACGTGGATCGACGAGTTCAAGCAGATCAAGGACCAGTATCCGGATCGCGTGCTCATCGCCTCGATCATGGAAGAGTACAACCAGGACGCCTGGGTCGAGATCGTCGAGCGCTGCCAGGAAGCGGGGGTCGATGCCTTTGAGTGCAACTTTTCGTGTCCACATGGGCTGCCCGAGCGACACATGGGCTCGGCCATGGGCGAGAACCCCGAGATTCTGGAGGAGGTGTGCGGCTGGGTGGCCCGCGCCGCCAAGATTCCGGTCTGGGCCAAGCTGACGCCCAACGTCACGCATATCGAAGACCCGACGCGCGCCGCGCTCGAAGGGGGCTGCCAGGGGATCAGCGCCATCAACACGATCCGCAGTGTCATTGGAGTGAACCTCGAAACGCTGCGGCCCGAGCCGACGGTCGAGGGCTATACGACACCCGGCGGCTACTCGTGCAAGGCGGTGTTGCCCATAGCGCTGCGGATGTGCATGGAGATCGCGCGGACCATTCGCGACGAGTTCCCGGGCCGATCGCTCTCGGGCATCGGTGGCATCGAAACAGGTGCCGACGCAGTGCAGTTCCTGCTCTTGGGCTGCGACACGGTGCAGGTTTGCACGTACGTGATGAAGACCGGGTACCGCTGCATTCGGCAGATGCTCGACGAGGTGGCGGCGTTCATGGACCGCCATGGCTTCCGCACGCTCGACGACTTCAAGGGGCATAGCTTGCAATACTTCACCACGCATTACGACCTGGTGCAGCGGCAGTCCGAGGCTCGCAACGCAGCCAAGACGGCGGCCGCGGCGAAGGTGGACGGGCAGCCGATCAAGACCGATCACCAATGGAGCGGCGACGACTTCGTGCGCCAGACCGACGCCTTGGCGCGCGGCTAACTGGAATACCGCAGAGGCGCGGAGACGCGCAAAAAAATAGGCGGGGTGTGTCGGGCGCGGCGAAGACGCACCGCGTAGAGAGCCGCGCCATGCGCGGGCACTTCCGTCGGGTGCCTGTGTTTAAGCCACACCGCGCGCTGTTCCTGCTGTGGCGGGGCTAAGTGGAGCGTGCCCATGTGAAGCGCCGATTGAGGTTGACCCGCATCGCGATTCGCTGGGGCACGGCCTATCGGCCTTAGCCCCAGCCACGCGGCGCCAATGGCAGCCGGCTCCAAGATTGATCAGACCTGATTGTGGTAGCTTCGCCGAGCACTGCTGGACAAGCCAGCAGTGGCACCCGGCGCGCGTCTTCGGTTTGCTCGATTTCTGCTTCCATTTTCTCACCCTTCGGGCGATCAAGCCGAATCGCGCGAAAGAATGCTAGGCTTGGTGTAAGCGCCACTGATGGGGTGAAGCATGTCGTGGAATTCGCGTCGGGCCGGGTGGGCTGCGATTGTCCTGGCGTTCTCGGTCGCGTCGTTCAATTTGCAGCGTGCGCGATCGAGCGAGGACAACGGACCACGCCTTGGCGAAGCGCGCACGCAGGAGGTCCGCATCGGCATGGTGGTGACTGCCGCGGGCGGACCGTGCAAGGGAATCGTCTGCACCACGCCGGTGCCCATCGACTGGCCGGAACAGCAGGTAAAGCTGGTGGCCGAGGACATCACCCCCACGGTCCGCGATCTGGCGTACCGCACGATCGCCGGAACCGTACATCAAATGGTGGTGAGCGTGCCCTACCTGGCGCAGGGCGAAGAGGCGAAGGCCGTGGTTACGTTCGAGGTGACGCGGCATGCGCTCTTGCCGCCGGAATCGACCGACGGCTACGTCCGCCCCGAAAGGCCCGGCAAGGACGTACGTCCATTCCTGGCCCCAAGCCCGGCGATCGAAAGTCGCCACGCGCGGATACGCGCCCTGGCCAAGGAGCTTTCGGCCGACAAGCCAAGCGCCTGGCAAGTGGTCGAGGCGATTTACGACTGGGTCCGCGATCACGTTAAATATCGCGATGGGGCGCTCAAGGGAGCCGTCAAGGCGCTCGAAGACGGTTACGGCGACTGCGAGGAGCTCAGCTCGCTCTTTATCGCGGTCTGCCGCGCCGCCGGCATCCCGGCGCGCACCGTCTGGATCCCGGGGCACTGTTACCCGGAGTTTTACTTGGAAGATGCCGAGGGAACCGGCCATTGGTTTCCCTGCCAGGCCGCGGGCGATCGCTCGTTTGGCGGCATGCCAGAGTTCCGGCCGATCCTGCAAAAGGGGGACAACTTCCGCGACCCTGACCGACCACGCGAGCGGCTGCGCTACGTCTCCGAATACCTGATCGGCGCCGGCGGCCGACCCAAGGTAAAATTCATCCGCGAGGTAGGCGGCGAAGCGGTGGAAGAGCCGGTTGCTGGCGAGAATTGATCATCGGGCGCCACTGGTTCGGCACGATGTCGAACCAGTGCCTACCGGGCGCCGCAGCGGGAAAGCGTGTCTGGGGCTAACTAAGGCCGATAGGCCGTGCCCCCGTTGCGCTACCGCCGTGCCAAGCGTAACATCAACCGGTGCGCCGCTGGGGCACGCTGCGCTTAGCCCCAGCCACACTGGCCTTGACCCCATTCGGGTGAGTAGCGCGTCTATTCCGCTGCTTGCGCCAATCGCTCCTCGTGTGATGCCCCATTGCCGTTGGTCGCGCAAGAGTGCAAGCTGACCTGTACCCCGTTGAGGATCGACTGCCCGACTACCGATTCAACTTCTTGATCGTCGGTCCAGTCGTTCACGCTCACGCCCGCGTGAGCGCCGGCCGTCCGCTGCCAGCGTGCCGCGGCGGCATGTCCCCAGCCATGTGGCAGGCTGACCACGCCGCGGCGCATCTCGTCACTGACGTGCACCAACACTTCGCCGCGATGGACGCGGCTTTCGAGCACCGCCGGCTGACCGTCGGCGATTCCAGCACTCGCCGCGTCGTCCGGGTGAACCAGGAGCGTACAGCGCTCGCGTCCGCTCACCAGCTCCGGGATGTTGTGCATCCAGGAGTTGTTGCTTCGCAGGTCGCGCCGGCCGATGAGCAACAGCCCGTTTGGTTGCGGCGGATTGGCGATGTCGCGTGCCAGTTCATCCAATGCCGTGACGAATGGCGCGGCCTCCAGATGCATGCGGCGGTCTCGGTGCAGGATACGGCGCGCGACGCCCGGCTGCATTGGGCCGAAGTCGATGCCGTGCGGCGCTTGGCGCAGCTTGCGCAGGTTCAGCCCGCGCGACCACGGCATAAATCGGTCGCCGTATGGGCCTAGTCGCAACAGAAAGTCCGCCTGCTTGTCCGGCCGCCAGTGAATGCCGATATGGCGCCCGAGCCGATACGCATGGTCGAGGAGCGTCATGCCCGCGGGACCGCTCCCGAGGCGATAGATCAACTCCAGCAGGATTTGCCAATCGGACTTTGTGCCGGCGGCGCGCGGCAAGGCGGGTGGCGACCAGCGCGCTATGTTCCGTACCGCCACGGAGTGCATGATTACGTCCACATGGTCGTCGGTCAGGCTCCCGGCGGGCGGCATGATAATGTGCGCATGGCGCGTCGTCTCGTTCACGTACAAGTCGATCGAGACCATGAACTCCAGCTTCGCAAGCGCCGTTTCTAGCCGGCGGCCGTTGGGAGTGGAGAGCACCGGGTTGCCGGCAAAAGTGAGCATCGCGCGGACTTGGCCCGTGCCGGGAGTCTCGATCTCTTCGGCCAAGATCGACGCGGGCAGGTCGCCGAACGTTTCGGGCAATCCGCGGACTCGGCTGCGCCACCGTCCGTGGCCGTCGGCACCGGCGAGCTTCAAGATTGGCGCCGCATCGAATGCCGGCGTGGAGAACATGGCCCCGCCCACTTCGCCCAGTCGGCCGGCGGCCAGGTTCAACAGGTCGGTCGCATACGAGGCGAGAGTCCCGTGCGGCGCGTTGCACACGCCGACGCGCGAATAGGCCGCAGCCGTCGGCGCAGCGGCGAACTCGCGCGCCAGGCGGCGGATGGTCGCGGACGGCACGCCAATGTGCGGCGCCACGGACTCGGGTGTAAACTTCGCGAGCCGCGGTTCGATCGTCTCCCAGCCGCTCGCGAGCCGCGAAATCCTCGCAAGGTCGACCCGTCCGTCGGCGACGAGCGTCTGCACCATCGCCAACAGCAGCGCCGCGTCGCCGCCCGGCAAAATCGCCACGTGCTCGTCCGCCTCGCGCGCCGTCTCCGTGCGCCGCGGGTCGACCACCACCAGCCGTCCACCACGCTGGCGCAGCGCGTGCAGCCGTGCACGAATGTCCGGCGCCGTAAGAAAGCTGCCATTGGAAACTCGCGGGTTCGCGCCCAGGCACAGAAAATAGTCAGTGCGGTCGATATCCGGCACCAGAATCGACAACGAGCTGCCGTACAGGTAGTAAGAGGCGGCAAATCGCGGGCTGGTGTCCTGCGAACCGGCGCTCGTGCAATTGCGCGTGCCGAGCGCGCGGAACAACCCTTGGCGTAAAAGCAGCGCCCCGTAGTTGTGGACGATCGGGTTGCCCATGTAGACGGCCACCGCGTCGCCGCCATGTTGCGCACGGACGGCCTTCAGCCGCTCGGCCGTGACGGCGAACGCCTCGTCCCAGGAGATGGGCTCGAAATCACCCGAGTGTGTGCGGCGCACTGGTGTGCGCAAGCGGTCGGGATCGTCGTGCGCCGCCGCGATCGCGGTCCCCTTGGGGCATATGTAGCCGTGCGAGAATACGTCGTCGTCGTCGCCACGGATCGAGACAACACGATCGCCCTCGATCTCCAGGCTCAGTCCGCAAACCGCTTCGCACAAGTGACACGTTCGATACGCGGTCGTGTTCATGATTGCTCCGTAAATTGGCTGGCGAGTGCGGACACCGGTGGCCACGACGGGCCGCCATAATTGATGCTCGCGAACTCAAAAAACGCTGGTCCCACGTCGGTGCGACGCTACGATTGCCTCCAAATCGGCACGGTATCGCACTTCGTCGAACACACAGCGTTCTTTTTGCAAATACCAGATCTGATTGGCCACGGCCCGGCCGATCTCATGACGAATATCGTGCCGCGACACGCCGAGCCGTGACAACTCTTCGGCAATGGCGACGACTCCCTTTGGCTCATCGAGTGAGAGTTGCCGTTCGACAATCGCATGGATCGTCAGATGCAACATTGGACTCATTGGCTCGCCATCGGCGCCGATGATCTCCTCAGGCAAGGTGCCGTTGTCCAAGTCACGCCGCCATTCGGGGTGGAATTTGCGCAGAGTGAGCTCGAATGCTTCGTCTTCACTCAATGCACGTCGTTTGCGAGCCATGTTGATGTCTCTGATCCAGAGTTGTGCATATTTTACAATGAGTAAGTCGCATTGCCATTGGGTGTGCAACCCGTTCTTGCGCCCGCCGAGGGGTCAGCGGCTATTGTCGAGCATCGCGCCGTTCCACGGTGCGGCGTTCCGTCCGGACAAATAGGACGATGCTGCACAGGGTCAATAATGACGCAAAGGCGAAGGCCGCGCCTGGGAAGTACACCGCGCGGTCCGACGCCGTGAAATAGCCGAACAACTGGGTCATCATCACCGGTCCCACGATCGTCGTCAGGCTGTAGAGGCTCGAGATTCCGCCCTGCAGCTCACCCTGCGCGTTGGCCGGGATTTGCTGCGACAATAGCGCACGAATCGAAGGAAACACCAGCCCCGATGGGGCCGCAATCGTGATCCACACGTACATTGTCCAACCCGGATTGGCCCAGGCGTACCCCATGAAGCCCAGCACGCCGAACGCCAATCCTCCCAAGGTTGCCCACCGCTCCCCCAGTCGCGGCACGATGGCTCGCGTCAACCCACCCTGCACGGCCATCAGGGTCACGCCCGCATACGCGAGTGAGTAGCCGACCGCCGCCTCCGACCAATGGAACTTTAACATCGTGTAGAACGCCCAGGTGGTCGGAAGTACCTGGTGCGCTAATTGCCACAAGAACAACACCGAAATCAAACCAGCGACCATGGGGAAGCTGCACAGGTGTTTCCAGGTGCCCAGCAGGCTGGCGCGCCGCCACGAAAACGGGCGGCGCGACTTTCGCGGCAAACTCTCCGGCAATACGAACCAGCCATAGAGCGCGTTGAGCAGAGCCGACCCAGCCGCCGCGAAGAACGGAGCACGCGGCCCCCACCGCCCCAACAATCCCCCCACCGCTGGCCCTAGAATGAACCCCAGTCCGAACGCCGCACCCAGCAATCCAAAGTTCTGCGCTCGTTTCTCCGGCGCGCTGATGTCCGCGACAAAGGCATTGGCTGGTGCATGCGCGGCGCCGGACATTCCCGCCAGCCAACGCCCGACGAATAACCAGCCCATACTCGGCGCCAAACCCATCAAGATGTAATCGAGGCCAAACGCCACGAGCGATACCAACAGCACCGGCCGCCTTCCGAACCGGTCGCTAAGGTTGCCCATGATGGGCCCGAACAGGAACTGCGCCACCGCGAACGTCATGGCCAGCCAGCCGCCGTAGACCGAGGCGCGGCTCAGCCCCACATCGGTGAGATCCATAATCAGCTCGGGCAGCACGGGCAGCACAATGCCGAAGCCGATCGTATCGATCAACACGGTCAACCAGATGAATGCCAGCGCCTGGGGCCGTGGGATCTGGTTCGGCATGCCGTGCTCCGGTTTTAGGCGTGCTGACACATTGGAGTCAGGCGCGCTGGCCATACGCACCGCCCCCCGGCGTTTCGATCGTAAGCACGTCGCCGGGCGCGACTGCGAAGCTCGCCTGGCCAGTCAGTACTTCGACGGTGCCGTCGACGCGGCGAAACGTATCTCGGCCGAAGGCGCCGTGTTCGCCCCCTTTCAGGCCGTAGGGCGGATACGGCCCGCGCCGCTGGGCGAGGACGGCGACCTGGAGTGGCCGCGTAAATTCCAAGCGCCGAATGACCCCGTCGCCGCCGCGGCGCGCCCCGCGCCCGCCGGAACCGCGGCGGATCGAGAATTCGAGCACGCGCACAGGGTAACGATGTTCGAGCACCTCGGGATCGGTCAGCCGCGTATTGGTCATGTGCGTGTGCACGGCGTCGGCCCCATCGGCGGTCGCCGTGGCGCCGGAGCCGCCGCAAATCGTTTCGTAATAACCGAAGGCCGCATCGCCGAAGATCAGGTTGTTCATCGTCCCCTGGCTGGCGGCCGCGGCGCCCAAGGCGCCCAGGAGTGCATCGACCACGCGCTGCGATGTTTCGACGTTTCCGCCCACCACGGCCGGGCTTTCGCGTGGGGTGGCGCCCTCGCGTGGGTTCAAGAGGCACTCCGGCACGATCAATTCGATAGGCGCGAGCACCCCTTCATTCAGCGGAATATCCTCGTCGATCAGGCACCGCAGGCAATACATCACGGCCGCGGTCACGATCGCACGGTTGGCGTTCAGGTTCCCGTCGAGCACGGGACCAGTGCCAGTAAAGTCGATCGTCGCGCGATCGCCGTCGATCTCGAAGCTCACGGCGATCGGCGTGCCATCGTCGAGATGGTCGACGAAACGCCTACGGCCGTCGCCGATCCGCCGCAGTGCGGCACGCATTTTTCGCTCCGCAGCCTGCCGAATGTGACCCATGTACGCCAAGACGACAGGCAGCCCGTAGCGGTCGACCAGTCCGCCCAGCTCGCGTGCCCCTTGCTGATTGGCGGCTACTTGGGCCGCCACGTCCGCCAGGTTGTCGGCGATGGCGCGCGTGGGATAGGGGCCTGTGAGCAGCAGCGCTCGCAACTCGTCGAATTGCGAACGTCCCGCGTCGACCAATTTGAAGTTGCGGATCAGCACGCCTTCTTCCGCAAGCCGCCGCGAAAAGGGGGGCATCGAGCCCGGCGCGATCCCGCCAATCTCCGCGTGGTGCGCACGATTGGCCGTAAAGAACAAAAGACGCCCTGACGTCGCGTCATGTACCGGCGTGACCACCGTCACGTCGGGCAAGTGCGATCCCCCGCGGTACGGATCGTTCGTGACGTACACGTCGCCGGGGCGGATTTGCGGATTGTCCGCGATCGTGCGCCGCACCGTCTCGCCCATCGCCCCTAAATGCACCGGAATGTGCGGGGCGTTGACGACCAGCTCTCCGGCCGCCGTGAACAGGGCGCAGCTAAAGTCGAGCCGTTCCTTCACGTTGACGCTGCTCGATGTATTGCGCAGCGTGATCCCCATCTGTTCGGCAATGCTCGCGAAACGGTTGTTGAAGATCTCGAGCATCACCGCGTCGACCTCGGTCGAGACGGTCTCCGCAGCGGGCGCGCCAAGGTCGGCCAGCAGCAGCTCGCCGCCGGAAAGCACTTCGGCTTCCCAGCCCGGCTCGATGACGGTGGTCGAAAGTTCCTCGGCGACGATGGCCGGACCCGCGATCAGGTCGCCGGGAGCCAGAGCTCGCCGCGCAAAGACGCGAGTTGAATAGGCCAGGCCGTCGAAGAACGCGGTCAGCTCATCCTGCGGCGTCGGCCGCGGCCGTTTGGCGCGCGGCGTCTCGACCGGGCGCGATAAGAGATCTTGGCGCATGGATTGCGATACTGCGTCGACGCGAGCTGCCACGATCTCCACCGGCCGCCCAGCATAGTGATAGCCATACAGCTTGCGATGCTCCGCCTCATAAGCATCGGAATAGGCGCCGCGCGCCGGCTCGCGCACGTTCAAATAGGCATCCAGACTCTCGTAGCGCAAATCGAGCGACCGGCGAATGTCGATCTGGTCAGGAGGTACGCCCTCGGCGAGGACTTCGGCGCGTGCCTCGTCGGCCAGTTGGGCAAAGACTGGCGCGAGCTCCGCCAGTGCGCCCTCGTCAAGCCGCCGGTAGACGCCGGCGGCACGGTGCCGCGCGATTTCGGCCATCCCCAGACCATAGGCGCTCAACACTCCGGCATCGGGATGATTGAGCACCTGACGAATCCCGAGTTCCCGCGCCACGGCGCAGGCGTGCTGCGGCGCGGCGCCGCCGAAGGCCACCAGCAGGTATTGGCGCGGATCGCACCCCTTGGCGACCGAGACTGAGCGGATCGCCTTGACCATGTTCGCATTCGCAACCTTTAGATAGCCCTCGCACAGCTCGACCAGCTCGTACCGCCGCCCGGTGGCTCGAGCGATCTCGTCGCGGCGCGCTTCCAAGCGCGTCTCAACCGCCGCGCGATCCAAGGGGAATGGAAAGTTGCACGCCAGAATGCGGCCGAGGAAAAAGTTCGCGTCGGTGACCGCCAGCGGGCCGCCGCGCCCGTAGCATGCCGGGCCGGGATCAGCGCCGGCGCTATCGGGGCCGACGACCAATTTCACGCCATCGAAGCCGCAGATCGAGCCGCCGCCAGCGGCCACCGTCTCGATCGCCAGCATCGGGGCCACGACGCGTACGCCTGCCTTCTCGGTTTCGTATTGCATTTCGTAACGGCCGTCGAAGCGTGAGACGTCGGTGCTGGTGCCCCCCATGTCGAAGCCGATCGCTCGTTCGAATCCGGCCGCCCGCGCCACACGTGCCACGCCAACGACGCCTCCGGCGGGACCCGACAAGATACTGTCCTTGCCGACAAAGCTCTCGGCGTCGACCAGGCCGCCGGCAGAGGTCATGATCCGCAGGTCGGAATCGCCCAGCGCGCGGCGCAAGCCTTGCACGTAGCGACGGAGCACCGGATTCAAGTAGGCATCGACCACCGTCGTGTCGCCGCGTGAGACGATCTTCATCAGCGGCGCGACGCGACTGCTGGTGCTGACTTCCTCGAAGCCCACCTCGCGCGCCACCTCGGCCACAATGCGTTCGTGAGAATCGAAAACGAACGCATGCAACAGGCAAATCGCCAATGACTCGATTCCCTGCCGCTTGAGCGCTTCGAGCTTCCGGCGCACTTCATCCTCGTCGGGCGCAAGCAGCACTTCGCCGGAGGCGGTCACGCGCTCGTCGATTTCGACCACCGCCGCGAATAGCGGCTCGTGCTTGCGGATCGCCAGGTCGAACAAGCGTGGCCGGTTCTGATAGCCGATCCGCAGCACGTCGCCGAACCCAGCCGTTGTCACGAATGCCGTCCGAGCCCCGCGGCGCGTGATGAGCGCATTGGTGCCGCGCGTCGTACCTAAGCGCACGCTCACGCTGGGCAACGGTTCATCCAGCCGCCGCGCGAGCAAATATCGGATCGCCAGAAGCGGCGCGTCTTCGCGCGAACTCAACTCATACGACGCTCCGTCAATTGTGGCCGCTTTGAGCGGATGTTCCAGCCGCAATGTGCCGCTCGATCGCTCGAAGTCGACCACCTTTTCCGCGGCAAGCGGCTCGCCACCTGCGCCAAGCAGCCGCAATGTGTAGCCGATCCAGAATTGCTCGGGGTCGGCCGCTCGCGCGGGATCGACGACCGCCGCGCTGGTGGAGCCGGCGGCCGCCACGCCCTTCGTCACGCCGCTGGAGAGCACCTTATGCCGCAGGAGCGTCCCGTCAGGGCGGCGTGCAATAAGATCGGTGAACGTGCCGCCGACGTCGATCCAGAATTCCCAACGCCCGGTGTTCATCAGGCATCGACCCGGACGCGCGATCGGCCTAGCGCGGCCGCTCTCCGCCGAGCGAGAAGAGATGCGAGCAGGTCCGCAGGTACATCACGCCCGCCGCCACGGCCGGCACACTGCGGCACTCTTCGCCGAGCGGCTGCCGACTCACGAGCGAATACTCCGGAGCGGCGGCCAGCACGACCACCTCGCCGTCGTCGGAGATGCAATAGATGTGATCGCTGACGATGACCGGCGAGCCGGAAAAATTGCCCCCCACGCGCTCGCGCCACACAACTTCGCCGCTGGCGGCGCGGATGCAGGTCGCCACTCCTTGATCGCTCCACAGGAATACAAGATCGCCCTTAGCCACGGGCGTGGGCACGTACGGGGCCGATTTGTCGATCTTGTAGACGAGCTCGGGGGTCGCCGAGTCGCCGCCGTCTGGGGGCCGCACGGCCGCCACATAATTCCCCCCTGCCCCCGATCCGCATGTCCCCATGATCAGTCCGCCAGCCAGGACCGGCGAGCTCACCGTCCGTTTGTCGAACACCGCCAGCTCCCAGTTTGTCTTGCCGGTCGCCGGGTCGATGGCGCTGACGCCGTGCCCCCCGCTTAAAAATATCAGCTCCGGCTTGCCTGCGGCCCCCGCTCGAACACAGGGGGTCGAGTAGGCCACTCGCTCGGTCTTGCGTGGGGTCTGCCACCGGAGCGAACCGGTCAAACAGTCGACGGCCCACAACGAGCTTTCGCCGTCCTGGTCATTTCCAAGAACCACCATGTCTTCATAAATGATGGGCGAAGGCCCGCAGCTATGCTGGCTGACATAGGGCCCAAGGTCCACGGACCAAATGTCGTTGCCATCATGGTCGAGTGCACGCAGCGTGTACGATTCGGGAGTCGACCACGCCACGTACACCATGCGGCTGTCGACCGTGGGCGTGGGGGACGCGAAGCTGTTGCGCAGGTGTTTCGTGTGCGTTTGCGAAGGATATTCGCGCGTCCAAAGCGTGCTGCCGTCGGCGGCATTCAGGCACACGACCACGCGCCGCGCTCCGTTGTCCAGGCCGCTGGTCAAAAGGATTCGCTCTCCCCACAAGACGGGAGACGAGTGGCCGATGCCCGGCAACGTGACTTTCCAGTTGTAATCGGCGTCGGTCCACGAGGTGGGCACGGTGGTTGCGTCGCTGACGCCGGTGCCGTTGGGTCCGCGGAAGCGAGTCCATTCCTGCGCATGCGCCAGCCGCGCTCCCCCCAAAACAGCCATCCACAAGAGGCATACAACCGCGAGGCAATGAACGAGCATGTACCCATCCTTCAAAACGTCGCGCGAACAGCCGCGTTTCGTAGCGGACAATCGTAGCCGATCGCGCCGCGTCAAGCCAGCGTGCGACGAACCGACGCACCATTCCGTCGAGACGCGATACAATATGAGGGGCCGCGTCCGAGCGATCAATCAGTCAGGACGAAAGCGCGAAATGAACCTCGCCCGCGCTGGTTTGGCAGACCAAACGGGTCTGCTCTTGATCGGACACGGCACGATGAGCGCGGTGGGGGTAGCGGAGGCCAATGCGCTAAAGGACCTGACGGCGCGGATGGCTCCCAGGGCGGCGGTCGAAGTCGGTTTTCTGGAGTTCGCGCGGCCCACGCCCTCTGAGGCTATCGCATTGCTCGCCGCGCGACAGGTTCGTTCGATTACGATCGTGCCGCTGCTGCTGGCCCGGGGTGGACACGCCAGGCGAGATATCCCGATGTTGGTGCATGAGGCCGTCAGAATGTATCCCAGCTTGGCGTTTGTCGTCGCACCCCACATTGGCTGCCAGCCGGCGATTCTGGAATTGAGCGTTCTAAGGTATCGTGAGGCGGTCGCGAGCCGGCCGCCGACACCCTCGGAAGAGACTCTGTTGCTGCTTATAAGTCGCGGCAGCCGCGACTGTGGCGTCAAAGAGGAGATTGCAGCGTTCGCGCGACGACGCTTGCAGCTTGGCGATGTGGGCCAGGTTGAAACGGGTTTTTTGGGAATGACCGAGCCGGCGCTCGACCAGGTTCTGGCTATTGCCGGAGCTTCACGATATAGACAGTTGGTGGTCCAGTCTCACCTGCTGTTCGCGGGCGAGTTGACGGACAGAATTGGGGCCGCCGTAAATACAATTGCCCAGCGGTGGACGAATCACGACTGGGTTTTGGCCGAACATCTAGGGCCGGAACGACTTGTAGTCGATGCAATCCTCCAGGCGGCGCTGCTGGACCTCGATCCAACGAAGCACGACCTGCGTACAAGCTTCTGCGTACTCGATGCCAACCTCCGCCGAGCGGCCGCAATCGACTGATCGTAAGCCGCAAAGGCTGCCGATTCGATAATGTGAGACTGTGCCGGTCGCACGACACGTGCGGTTGATATTGATAGAATGAGTCGTTCCGCATATGCTGGATATAAGTCGTTTTGTGACTTAGGGTTTTGACTCTCGTATGATCCGAGGAAGGAATACACTCATGCAGCGATTTCTCGCCACGCCGGCGCGTCGATGGTCTCTGGTTCTGACCGCCACCACTTGGAGCGTGGCCATCGCGGTGGTGGCACGAATAGCTTGGGCGGAGCTGGACGGCCCGTTGCCGCAAGACCGGCAAGTGGCGCTAGCGGTGGCGTCGCTGGTGGAGCGAGGGCATCTGCTGCAGCACACCTTGGACGACGAGATTTCCGCACGGTGTTTGGACGTTTACCTGAAGATGCTGGACCCGATGAAGCTCTACTTCTATCAGGCCGACGTCGACGGCTTCGCCGCGCGGAAGAACGACTTGGACGAGCTGGCGAAGAAGGGAGACGTCAGCTTCGGCTATGAGGTCTTCAAAGTGTTCCTCCAGCGCGTCGACGAGCGAGTTCGAGCGGTCGACGACCTGGTCAACATGGACCATGACTTCACGGTCGACGAGGACATGGTCACCGACCGGGACGTCGCCACGTACGCCGTCGACGAGGCCGATGCTCGCGAGAAGTGGCGCAAGCGAATCAAGTACGATCTGTTGATGCAAAAGGCGGAGAAACGCAGCGCCGCCGAGGCGCGAGATCGCCTTTCTCGGCGCTACCATAGCTTCGCGCGCCGCATGCACCAGACCGACCGCGACGAGCTGCTGGAGATGTATCTTTCGGCATTGACGACGGCCTACGATCCCCACACCAGCTACATGTCGCCGGCGACGCTGGAGAATTTCGAGATCAGCATGCGGCTGCAACTGGAAGGGATCGGCGCGGCGCTGCAATCGGAAGACGGTTATACGGTGGTCAACAAGATCATTCCGGGAGGCGCCGCCGACAAAGAGGGACATCTGCGGCCGCAAGACCGGATTATCGGAGTCGGCCAGGGGGAAAACGGCGAGGTTGAAGATGTCGTCGAGATGAAGCTGGCCGACGTGGTCAAGAAGATCCGCGGCAAGCGCGGCACGGTGGTGAGGCTGCAGGTGATTCCGACCGGCGGGACGACTCCCCAGACCTACAACATTACGCGCGCCCAGATCGAGCTTAGAGACAGCGAAGCGCGATCGCAGATCTTCGAGCGCGGCGAAAAACCGAACGGCGAGCCGTACAAGCTGGGCGTCATCGACTTACCCAGCTTTTACATGGACATGGCCGGCGCGCGGCAGCGATTGGCCGAATATAAGAGCACGACTCGGGACGTCCGCCGCATCTTGCAGGATTTTCGCAACAAGGGGGTCGACGCGGTCGTCATGGATCTGCGGCGCAACGGCGGCGGGTCCTTGACCGAGGCCATCCACCTCACGGGGCTCTTCATCGACCAGGGCACCGTGGTGCAGGTAAAGGGCGCCGACGGCGATGTCCAGCACCACGATGACATGGACCAGGGCGTGGAATGGGACGGGCCGCTGGTGGTCCTCATCAGCAAGCTGAGCGCCAGCGCCAGCGAGATCTTCGCCGGGGCCATTCAGGATTACGGTCGCGGGCTGGTCGTGGGCGATCACGCCACGCATGGCAAGGGGACCGTGCAGACGCTCCGCGAGTTGGGACGCGAGCTGTTTCTCGGCCCGAACCGCCCGAGCCTCGGCGCATTGAAAATCACGATGCAGCAGTTCTACCGCCCCAACGGCGACAGCACGCAGAATCGAGGCGTGTTGTCCGACATCGAGCTCCCGTCGCTCACCAGCCACTGGGACGTCGGCGAGTCCGACTTGGACTTCGCCATGGAATTCGATCGCGTGGCGCCGGCCGATTACTCGAAGCTGAATTTGGTCGACCGCGCGATGCTCGACGAATTGCAGCGCCGAAGTCGAGAACGCCGCAAGGACTCGGCCGACTTCCAGAAGGTAGAGCACAATATCGTCCGCTACGAAGAGCAGAAGAAGAAGAAGAGTATCTCGCTGAACGAAGCCGAATTCATGGCCATGCGCGAGGCCGCCGAGCAGAAAGAGGATGGCGAGCAGGCGCTCGACGAATTCGCCGACGAGGCGACCGAGGGGATTAAAGAGACTTTCTACCTCAGCGAAGTGCTGGAGGTCTCGGTCGATTACCTGGCGCTGTTGACGAATAAGGTCGCGCAGGCCAACTGACGTTGGCCGCTTTATTCAACGTCTACGGCTCACCACGGATCCAGCGCAGCGAGAGGTAACAAAAGAGCGGAAACAGCACGAAGATCGCCGCATAAGTAAACAGCGACGTCCACGTGTGTCGCGGCCATCGAGCCATGGGTGTATTGGGGTCGCGAGTCGTTCGGAAGCGAAGAGTCCGCTCGCCAAACACCCTATCATATCGCGCAGCTCGTGGCCAAATGGAGCTACGCGGCGCGCGCACGCGAAGTAGCACAGTGGCCGTTCAATGTGGCTCGGCGGCGCTGCATTTAGCGGTCAACCGCAGCAACAAGGTCACAGCCTGGTCGTGCGCTTCGACCAGCTTCACGTCGAGGCGCGCCCCGTAAGGGTACAGTTGCGCGAGCTTGATCCGCGCCCGGGGCCCGGTGTGCTGCTCGAAAGAAAGCTGCGGCATCTCCGCAAAGGGAGGACAGAACGCCACGTGCGCGGCGGTGGTGCGCTGGCCCGAAGCGAAATCGGCTCGCATCCATCCCGTGACGACGTCGCTGCCGTCGGCCGCTCGGCAGCGCGTCCACTGCTGCACGACGTCATCGAGCACATGTGTAGCGCCCGGTTCGCTGGAGACAGCCGCCACGAGCGGCGGCAAGAGTGCGGCGGGGGTTTCTGGTGGCGACGTCGACTTGAATGTCGCCTTGAACATCGCCGCCGGGCTGCCGCGCCACCAGGTGCATCCCTCCTCCACGATCAATAAGAGCCACAGCGCGACCAGTCCGGCCGGTGGCGTCGTCGACAAGCTTAGCGTCCCGGCAAGCGCCACGGCCGCAAGCGATGGGCTGATGCGCGTGGCCCATGCCATCCAGCGGCCTTGGCGACCAGGTGGCGCGCCGCGCCACAGCGATCGGCCGGCGGCCGTCGCCGCCGCGATCGCGGCACCGGTGGTCAAGAGTGCCGGTAGCCCCGGCGGATTCTCCAAGGCGCCAGCAAACCGGCGCGCGACGACGAATGCCGCCGCCAAGGCCACCAGCGCCGTGATGGTCATGGCCGCCGCGGTGCGCCATGCTTGCGGTACGCTCGGCCTCGTGCCGGGGGCGACCAGGACGGCGCGATTCGCTTGCAACGCCTCCATGCAATAAATTCCCAGCGATACGATCGATCAGCCGACCGCGACCGTGGTCTTTGTCGCGTCGGCCAGCTCGCGTGCGCGATCGGTCCGCTCCCACGTGAATTCGAGCTCGTCGCGTCCGAAGTGTCCGCCGGCCGCCGTCTTGCGGTAGATCGGCCGGCGAAGGTCCAGATACTCGATAATTCCGCCGGGCGAGAGCGGAAACAGGTCTCTCACCACGTCGCAGATTCGCGCGTCGTCGACGCGCCCCGTCCCTTGCGTGTCGACGTGCACGCTCACCGGCTCCGAGACGCCGATCGCGTAGGCGAGCTGGAGCTCGCAGCGGTCGGCCAGATGGGCCGCGACGATCGTCTTGGCGACGTGGCGCGCCATGTAGGCGGCGCTGCGATCCACCTTCGTGGGATCCTTGCCGCTGAAGGCGCCGCCGCCGTGGCGCCCCCAACCACCATAGGTGTCGACGATAATCTTCCGCCCCGTCAAACCGCAATCGCCGTGCGGCCCCCCCACCACGAACCGGCCCGTGGGGTTGATGAGGTATTTGATCTCGCCAGAGACGAGATTCGCGGGCAAGCTCGGCTTGATGATCTTGGCCACGACGTAGGCGCGGAGCGCTTCAATATCGACGTCTGGCGAGTGCTGAGTCGAGACGACGACGGTATCGAGCCGGACGGGCCGGTTTCCATCGAATTCGACGGTCACCTGGCTTTTGCTGTCGGGTCGCAGCCAATCGACCTCGCCGCCGAGGAACGCGGCCGAAAGACGATTCGTGATGCGGTGCGCCAGCGCAATGGGCATGGGCATCAATTCGGGCGTATCCTTGCAGGCATAGCCGAACATCAGCCCCTGATCGCCAGCGCCGATTTCTTTGCCCGCCGCACGGTCCTCATTGACGCCTTGGGCAATGTCGGGGCTCTGCTTGCCGAGTGCGATCATCACCGCGCAGGTGTCGGCGCAGATGCCCATTTCGTCATCGCGGTACCCAACGTCGCGGATTACCTGGCGCACGACGTCTGAGTAGCAAACATTGGCCTTGGTGGAAATCTCTCCGGCGACAATCGCCACGCCTGTCGTCACTAGCGTTTCGCAGGCGACGCGGCTCGTGGGGTCCTCGGCCAGAAGTGCATCGAGGATTCCGTCGGAAATCTGGTCGGCCAGCTTATCCGGGTGTCCCATGCTGACCGATTCACTGGTGAACAAGTATTTGCCCTTCGCCACGTAAGGTCTCCTCAAGGTAGGTCATCCAGTCCGGACGACGATCTGGTACGCCAAACTGCAAAATTATAGGTTTTCTTGCGGACGCTTCGCAACTCGAACGCCGGCCGCAAAGAAGCGTCGCGAAAACGTCGACCGGCGCCCGAGAAGTGTTGCATTTTTTCGGTTTGTGTGCAGCCAACGCCTTCGTCTACCGCTACCGGAAGTCACGCGAACGGGACGGCAGGTCGCGGACTAGGCGCGAAAGGTCTTCGAGCTTGGAGACGACGACGTGGATCACCTGGCCCTCGCGCTGGAGACGGCCGTGGGCCAGGAGCGCCGCGGCGGTGCGCGAGGTGGGAAAGAATTTTCGCCAGACGTCGGAGTGCACCACGAGGTTCGCCACGCCGGTTTCGTCCTCGAGCGTCATGAACGTGATCCCCTTGGCGGTGCTGGGGCGCTGGCGCACCAGCACCACGCCCGCCACGCGCACCGGCCTGCCGGCCTCGAGCGTCGCGAGCTGCGACGCCGGCGCGAGGCGCATCCGGTTCAGCTCATGGCGGACAAAGGCGATGGGGTGATTTCGGAGTGTGAGGCCGGTCGTTCGATAGTCTTCCACGACCTCGGCGGCGGCCGAAAGTGGCGGCAGGTCCGCGCGTGCATCGTCTTCCGCGTCTAGCTCGGCCAGGAGGGGTCGCTCTTGCGCGTGCGAATCTTGATCAAGTGCCTCCCACAGTGCCTGCCGACGGTTCAGGGCGAGCGACCCAAAGGCGTCGGCCTTGGCCAGCATGGCAATGACCGAACGCGAAAGCCGTGTCCGCCGAGCGAAATCGTCGAGCGAACGAAACGGACCCTTCTGGCGTGCGCGGACGATCGCCTCCGCATGACGTTCGGAGAGTGAGGAGACGAGGCGCAGGCCGAGGCGCAGCGCGGGCTGGTTCGCTGGGGCCGACTGTGTGGCTGGGGCTAAGGCCGAAGGCCGTGCCCCAGTCGCGCCACTGCTGGGGCACGCTTCGCTAAGCCCCAGCCATCCGTCGCGCCGCTGCTGGGGCACGCTTCGCTTAGCCCCAGCCACACAGCCGCCTTCAAGTGTGCAATCCCAGTAGCTGGCCGAGACGTCGATCCCGCGCACTTCTACGCCATGTTCCCTCGCGCAACGGATCAGTTGGGCCGGCGCATAGAAACCCATCGGTTGGCTGTTCACAAGCGCCGCGGCAAACGCCGCCGGATAATAATGCTTGAGCCACGCCGAGACATAGACCAACAGCGCGAAGCTCGCCGCGTGCGATTCTGGAAACCCGTACTCGCCGAACCCGCGAATCTGCTGGAAGACGCGCTGTGCAAACTCGGCACTGAGACCGTTGGCCTTCATGCCAGCGATCAGTTTTTCCTGGAACTGCTCGATCCGGCCACTCGATCTCCAGGCCGCCATCGCACGGCGCAACTGGTCGGCCTCGCCCGGCGTGAAGCCGGCGGCGACCACGGCCAGCCGCATCGCCTGCTCCTGGAAGAGCGGCACGCCAAGCGTCTTTTCTAGTACCCCGCGAATCGCTTCGTTGGGGTACGTAACGGCTTCTTCGCCGGCTCGGCGGCGCAGGTACGGATGGACCATGTCTCCCTGGATGGGGCCCGGCCGGACGATCGCCACTTCGATCACCAGGTCGTAGTAGCAGCGTGGCTTGAGCCGCGGCAACATGCTCATCTGGGCGCGGCTCTCGATCTGAAACACGCCGATCGTGTCGGCACGGCAGATCATGTCGTAGACCTGCTGGTCGCCTTCGGGAATGTCGGCAAGTGTCAAACGGCGCCCGTGGTGCCGCTCGACCAGCGCAAAGCATTTGCGAATGGCGGTGAACATCCCCAGCGCCAGGCAATCGACCTTCAAGATACCCAGCTCATCCAAATCGTCCTTGTTCCACTCGATGACGGTGCGGTCTGGCATGGCGGCGTTCTCGATCGGCACCATTTCCACCAGCGGCCCGCGCGTCATCACCATGCCCCCCACGTGCTGCGACAGGTGGCGCGGAAAACCGAGAAGCTCGCCGGTGAGGCTGATAAGCTGCCGGCCGACCGTGGATTCGGGATCGACTCCCGCGTCGCGGCAGCGTGCGTCGAGGTCCGGCTCGTGATGACGCCCTTCGAGGTGCTTTGCGAGGCGATCGACTCGATCGAGCGACAGGCCGAGCGCCTTGCCCACGTCGCGCACGGCGGAGCGCGCGCAGTAGGTGATGACTTCGGCCGTCATGCCGGCGCGGTCGCGGCCGTATTTTTCATAGATGTATTGCAGCACCTCTTCGCGGCGCTCGTGCTCGAAATCGACATCGATATCGGGCGATTCGTTCCGTTCCTTGGAGATAAACCGCTCGAAGAGCACATCCAGCCGCTCGGGATCGACCGAGGTAATGCCCAGGCAGTAACAGACGGCCGAATTGGCGGCCGAACCGCGCCCCTGGCAGAGAATGCCGCGCGAGCGCGCATAGCGGACCAGGTCCCAGACGGTCAAGAAATAGGCCTCGTAACGCAGCTCCTCGATGAGCGCCAGCTCGTGCTCGATCAGCTCGCGCACCTTCTGAGGGATGCCGCGAGGGTAGCGATCACGCGCACCTTCCCAGGCCAGTCGTTTCAGGTATCCGCTGGGGGTTTCACCTTGCGGGGCAAGCTCCTCGGGATACTCGTATCGCAATCCATCCAGGCTGAAATGACAGCGATCGGCGATTTCAACGGTCCGCTCCACCGCATGTGGAAAGGATGCAAAGGCGGCACGCATCTCGCGCGGCGATTTCAGATGCCGCTCGGCGTTGGGGAAGATTCGCCGGCCGGCCTCAGAGACCGTCGAGCCCCAGCGCACCGCTTGCAATACATCACATAGTGCTTGACGCTCGCGCACATGGAAATAGACGTCGCCGGCCGCGGCGAGCGGCAAGCGCGCCTCGCTCGCCAGGTGGAACATCGCCTCGAGCTTGCCGTGGTCGTCGGCACCGGCGTGCAATTCGGCCAGCGCATACGCGCGGTCGCCAAAGAGCTCGCGATAGCAGTGCAAAGACGAGCGCTGTGCCAACGTTTCGCTGCCGTGCCAGCGTGCGATTTCCGGATCGAGCGAGCGGAGCCGGGCCGCTGGTGAAAGGAAGCGCTGGCGCTCAACCAATGGGATGCAGGCAAGCAGGCCCTGCGCATGATCAGCCAGATCGGCAAATAGAAGTTGACAGCTTCCTTTTTCGGCACGGCGTTTTCCCAGCGTGAGCAAGCGACATAATCGCCCGTACGCGGCTCGATCAGTCGCCAGCAACACAACCGCTGGCGCATCAACCGGCGTCACTTCCGCGCCGACAAGCAGCTTGAGGCCCAGTTGCCTGGCCGCCACATGTGCTCGGACAACGCCCGCGAGGCTGTGCCGGTCGGTAATCGCCAAGGCGTGGTAGGAAAGCTCGGCGGCGCGCTCCACCAGCTCCTCGGGATGCGAGGCGCCTTCCAGAAAGGAAAAGTTGGACTTGCAGTGCAGCTCGGCGTAGCGCGTCATGGCCACTTTCGGAGCATGGTCAAGAAGGTCGACCCGGCCCAGTCCGATACGCAGCCCCACGCTAGCGCTATTCTAACGACGCGTGCCAGTTGCCGCGTCCAAGATAATCGTCACCGATACGAACATCCCATCGGCTAAGGGGCGTGGTTTGGCCTCGTTGCTTGCAATGGTCACACCTGCTGGGAAAATGAGGCCATGCTGGCTCCGCAGTTCTCGATCCGGTTCTTGATTCTGCTCACGTCGGTGGCGGGGCTCGTGTTCTATGTCTCTGCGGCGGGACTGCGCGGCTCGGTTTGGGCGGGGGCGGTCGCGGCGTGCATCGCGGCTTTCGCCATTCTGATGCTCATCCATGCCGCGGCGTTTCTGTTGATCTGGCGGATCCAAATGTTTTTCCAATGGCGCCGGAAACGGTTGTCGCGCGAGCCCGGCACGTCATGAGACGCATGTGACGCAACCCAACTACACCATGTCGCGGGGGATTGGCGCCGCGGCGCTGTGGCTCGCGCTGGCGATGGACTCGCCGGCATGGGCCGCCAACGGGAATCGCCAAACGTTTCTCGGCAATGGCCTGGCCATGGCCGTCGATACGACGTGGACGGGCAGCGCGGGCTATCGTCCCGTCACGATCGAGTTCACCGCTAGCGCCCCGCAGCGCGGCGACCGCCGGCTGCTGGTCGAGTTCCAGCCGCGCGTCAATAACAGTACTGATGTCAGTGTCGTGCACGAAATCGTCGTCCCGGCTCGCTCGGGCCGCGCAGCGTTCACGCTCGCGGTGCCCCAGCGGTCAAAATGGAGCAAATACACGGTCCGAGTTTACGAAGACGGATTCGAGCTGAAGCAGCTTTCGCCCACAGCGGCAATGGCCTCCACATTCTGGATCACGACCGAAGAGTTGCCAACCATCCTGTTCGTCGACGACGTGGTTCCCGACACAAGCTCGCTGGCCGAGGCACTTGGCGTTTCGCGATACCAGCCCTGGCTCGTCTCGCAACCGTCCATAACCGCCATGCCGCAATCGAAAATGCAACTCCCTACGGCCCTGGCACGCCCGCTGGCGGCGTTGCCCGAGCAGTGGATAGAGTATTCGGCGCTCGACGTGGTTTGCCTCTCGCACCGCCAGTTGATCGAGCTCGCGCAGCGGTACCCGCGTATCTTCGACGCCATCCGCCAATGGGCGCGCGCCGGGGGTAACCTCTGGATCTACGGGGCCGGCCGCCAGTGGCAGAATCTGCCGGAAATCGAACGCCTCTTGCGATTGAGCGCTGCAATTGGAACCCCTCTCCCCCTCAGGGGGAAAGGACAGGGAGAGGGGGCCAGCGCTACCATGGACGGCTGGACGCGCCCCAATGACCGCCAATTCGGCCTGCCGCTGGAAGACGCCGATTTCATGCTCAGTGGGATGGGGTCTGGCGTGCCGAGCCAGAGCGTGGTTACCGATGAGCTCCAAGGCTTCTTTCGGCCCACGCCCCCGAGCGAACCGCACTTTGTGTGGCGCGACGTTGGCATGGGCGCCGTCGCGGCGTTTGCCCCACAGTCGATATTCCCTGGCACGGTCAATGAATGGCGCTGGGTCCTCAATTCGATCACGGCCGATCGGCTGATTTGGTTTCGGCGTCACGGCGTGAGCATGGAACGAGCGAACCCCGACTTTTGGAACTTTCTGATTCCCGGCGTGGGCCTGGCGCCTGTGACGGCCTTTCGCGTGCTGATCACGCTGTTTGTGCTGGCGATTGGACCGGTCAATTATTACCTGCTGCGCCGCGCGTCACGGCTGCACCTGATGATCATTACCACTCCGCTCTCGGCGGGGCTGATTACCGCGGGACTGTTCGGTTACGCGCTGGTGTCCGACGGTTTCGCGATTCGCGTCCGTGCACGCAGCGTCACGCGAGTCGATCAGGCGCTGGGCGAAGCGGTGTGCTGGTCGCGGCTGTCGTACTATGCCGGCGTCGCTCCGAGCGGTGGCTTGAGGATGCCGGCCGACGTGGCCGTGCTGCCCATATCACCGGTTGGCGTCTCGCAAGGACCGGCGGTGGGGCGTCGCGAACTGATTTGGAACGACGAGCAGCAACTCTCGAGCGGCTGGCTCAATGCACGCACGTCGACTCAGTTGCTCACACTCCGCGCTCGCCGCAGCCAGCTTCGGCTGGATATCAGGGACTCGCGCGACGCGGACAGTGCTCCGCGCGTGACAAACCAGCTCGCGACTCGCACGCAGCAATTGCTTCTGCGAGACGCCAAAGGCGCCTATTATTGGGGCGGCGCCACCGAAAACGGCGCCGAGTTCTCGTTTATGCCGATCGAGCCGGACGAGGCCCAGCGGCGGCTTTTCCCGTACATGACCGCGAACCGGCCAGCGGTGCCCGAAGGCATCCAAACCACGCGATCCGGCAGCTATTTCGGCTTCACATCTCGACCGTGGTTCACCAATTCCGCGTTCGGCCAGCAGCTTTCGACTCCCTCGCTGGACGAGAGCCTGCTCGAAAAATCGCTCCGCCGGTTCACCTTGCCGCTTCCGGCGCGCCAATCGCTGCTCGAGCCGCGTAGCTACCTGGCGATTGTCGAGCGGTCGCCCGAGGTCGAGCTCGGCGTCACTGGGGCTCGCGACGAGGGAAGCCTGCACGTGATCCTGGGAACCTGGTAAGCCCATGGTTGGCACGCATCCGATGATCTCGCTGGTGGGACTGCGGCGCTACTTCGGCGCTACGCGTGCCGTGGACGACGTCTCGTTCGAGGTCCAGCGCGGCCAGGTCTTTGGCTACATCGGCCCCAACGGCGCCGGCAAGACGACCAGCATGCGGATTTTGGCGACGCTCGACCGTCCCACGGCCGGCGACGCGCTGGTGGATGGCTTTTCGGTGGTCGACGACCCTGACCGCGTCCGCGGACGGCTGGGTTTCATGCCAGACTATTTCGGGACCTATACCGACGTCAATGTGTGCGAGTACCTCGATTTCTTCGCGCGGAGCTACGGGCTACACGGGGCCGAGCGACTTCGCGCCGTGCGTTACACGATGAGCTTCACGAACCTGGACGAGCTGGCCGACAAGCCCACCAACACGCTCTCCAAGGGCATGAAGCAGCGGCTCTGCCTGGGTCGCGCCATGATTCACAATCCTGGCGTGATGGTGCTTGATGAACCGGCCGCCGGGCTCGATCCGCGAGCACGGATCGAGCTGCGCGAGATGATTCGCGAACTGGCGGCCGACGGCAAGGCGATCCTCATCAGCTCGCACATTTTGACCGAGCTGGCCGAAATGTGCGACACGGTGGGCATCATCGAGCGCGGGCGGCTGTTGGCGGTTGGGTCGGTGGACGAGATTAATCGCGGACTGGAAACGCGGCGCACGGTCGAAGTGCGCCACCTGGGAGATACCGCCCAGCTTGTCGCCTGGCTCGAGGGGCGCGCGGACGTCGAGCAGGTGAAGGTCAATGACGGACAACTGGTGTTCTTTCACAGCGGCGACGAAGTTTCCGAGGCCAACCTGTTGCGCGACATGGTGGTGGCGGGATATCGCGTGGCGGCTTTTGGCGCCAGCAACCACTCGCTCGAAGAGGTGTTTCTGCGAGTGACCAAGGGGCAGGTGCAATGAGCCAGCTTGAGCTGCCACGCGCTCAATCGCCCGTCGTCGAGCTCGACCATGCCGCGCGGCCCGCTCGCCGGTGGGAGCGAATGGAACGGTGGCTGGCCGCCGCCAGCGAGCGGTTGAACCCGATCCTGGTCAAGGAAGCGCGCCAGGCGCTCAAGAGCCGGCAGTTCGCCCTCACCTTTGCGCTGGTGCTGGTCTGCGCCTGGATTTGGTCGATCTTTGGCGTGGCGATCATCGGGCCCAGCATCTATTACTCGGAGCACGGCCGCGATTTGTTCGCGGGCTACTTTTTGATCCTGTTGTTTCCGCTGTTGGTCATTGTTCCTTATGGGGCGTTTCGCTCATTGGCCGCCGAGCGCGAGGACCGGACGTATGAGCTTTTGTGCATCACCTCGCTCAAGCCGCGGCAGATCGTGACCGGCAAGCTGGCCAGCGCCGTGGTGCAGATGCTGGTTTATTTTTCCGCCGTCGCGCCCTGCCTGGCCTTCACATACATGCTGCGGGGGATCGACGTACTGACGATCCTGTTTTTGATCGTCTATGTGTTCCTGGCGTCGTTGGCGTTTTCGCTGGCGGCGCTGTTGTTGGCGACGCTGACGACCGAGCGCCACTGGCAGGTGGTGATGTCGGTGGTGCTCGTGGCGGCCCTGGGGGGCGGGTTTTGGCTGGCCTGCATCATCAGTTTCATGCTGCTCTCATCCTCGAATTTCGGCTTTCAAGATCGATCGTTCTGGATCGGCCACGCGGCCGGGCTGACCGCGTACGTCAGCTATTTTCTTCTGGTGCTACAGGCGGCCGCATCGCGGCTGACGTTCGAGAGCGACAACCGCTCGACGGCGCTGCGCTGGATTGCCTTCATTCAACAGGTGTTGTTGGTCGGCTGGATGGCCGGGCTTTGGTTTGAATTCGAATCCGGTGATATTTGGGTCTTTGCGCCATTCTTCACGGTTTCGCTGGCCCATTGGTACGTGATGGGGGCATTTATGACGGGCGAATCCGCCGACCTCTCGCCGCGCGTCCGCCGCCGCCTGCCCCAAACTCTGCTGGGGCGCGTGTTTCTCACCTGGTTCAACCCTGGGCCCGGCACCGGCTACATGTTCGCCTTGGCGAACCTGGGCGGAGTCGCCGTACTCGTGGCGCTGACGATTGCCATGGCAGAGGTCGTTTTTCCGCAGGTGACGAGCAAATGGAAGCCAATCGAGGTCTTGCAAATCCTCACGTTCATGTCGCTCGGCGTGGCGTATCTTGCGATTTACCTTGGAATCGGCAAGCTGATTGTCGCTCTGCTGCGACGATTCGATTCGCCGGCGGCTCGCGCATCGGCGCTCGTGCACGTTTTGCTGCTATTGGCTGGAGTCGGCGTTCCCTGGACGATCCAGCTCATGTCGCCGACGCTTCGCACCAGCGGCTATTCACTGCTCCACATCTCCAATCCCTTATGGACCTTGGCCGAGGTCACAGGTTCGTCACAACCGGTCGAGGTTCCGTTGCTCTTGCTTCTATTGCCGGCCATGGCAGTCGTCGTCCTGGTGCTCAACGCGCGTTCGATCTTCGCCGAGGTTTCGCTGGTGCGCGTGGCGCCGCCTTCGCGCGTGGCCGAGGACGACGCGCTGCGCGCACCCGCCCCGGCGCCGGCATCGCCGACCAGCCCTTGGGATGACCGACGCCCGGGGGGATAAACCCCCCGGCTCGCGCCGCGGCGCGGATTGTGGGCGTGCGAGCGTGTGAGGGACTGGTTGCTCGCGACGCGTGCTGCGCGGTACGATTGGTCCGCCGAGGACCGCCGGGATAAACCCGGCGGCTCGCAAAACTGCTGCCTTCCTTGGCCGAAGCTCGTCACGCCTTATGAAACGGCCATTGGCGTCCTTGGGAATCGTCTGCGGACTTGCGGTCGGCCAGTTGGCCGCTGGAGACGTCAACGCGGTAAGCTCATTGCAACACTGGTCGTTTCAGCCGATCGTGCGGCACGAAACTCCGGACGTGGCGAACGCGAATCGGGTGCGGACGCCAATTGACGCGTTCGTGCTGCGGCGGCTCGAAGCAGCTCACCTTGCTCCATCGCCGGAGGCCGATCGCGAGACGCTCATCCGGCGGCTGAGCTTGGACCTCCTGGGCTTGCCGCCCACGATCGAAGCGGTCGCGGCGTTTGTCAATGACTCGTCCACCGACGCATACGAGCGGCTCGTGGATCGGCTGCTTGCTTCGCCCCATTATGGCGAGCGGCAGGCGCGGCATTGGCTCGATGTGGCGCGCTACGCCGACTCGAACGGCTACACAATCGATGGCCCGCGGTCGATCTGGAAGTATCGCGACTGGGTAGTCGATGCCTTTAATCGCGACCTGCCGTTTGACGAATTCACGATCCACCAGCTTGCCGGCGACCTGCTGCACGAAGCGACGACGGAGCAGATCGTCGCCACCGGTTTTCACCGCAACACGCTCACCAACGAAGAGGGGGGCACGGACAAGGAACAGTTCCGCGTCGAGGCGGTCGTCGACCGCGTCAGCACGACCGGAACCGCGTTCTTGGGGCTCACCATCGGCTGCGCACGCTGCCACGATCACAAGTATGACCCCATCACGCAGCGCGAGTTCTATCAGTTGTTCGCGTTCTTCAACGGCGCGGATGAGCCGCAATGGGAGCTGCCCACGCCCGAGGAGGGGCAAGCGCGCGAGGCGTTTCGCGGCCAGCTTGCCGCCTTGCAGGCGAAGCTCGATGCGCACGACGCCGCGTTTCTCGCCGCGCTTCCCGAGTGGGAGGCGTCGCTGGCCGAAGAGCAGCGAGCAAAATTGCCGGGGGATGTGGCGGCGGTCCTGCGCAAGCCGCACGCGGAGCGATCGAACGACGAGCGCGACAAGCTCGCGGCGGAGTATCGCAAGACGGACAGCACGCGCGGGGCTCTGGAACAGGAGATCGCGAAGCTCAAGAAGACCGAACCCAGCGTCACCACCGCGCTGGTCGTGCGCGAGCGGGACGAGCCGCGCGCGACGCACATCATGATCCGCGGCGATTTTCTGCGTCCCGGGCGCGAAGTGGAACCGGGCGTTCCGGCCGTGCTGCCGCAGCTTTCGGTGGAGTCCGCCGAGGGTGCCGCGCGGCGGCCGAACCGACTCGACTTCGCGCGCTGGCTGGTCGACACACGCAACCCGCTCACGGCGCGCGTCACGGTGAATCGCCTCTGGCAACAGTTATTCGGCCGTGGCATCGTGGAGACCGAAAACGACTTCGGCACGCAGGGGACGCCGCCGACGCATCCCGAGCTGCTCGATTGGCTGGCCAGCGAGTTTGTTGCAAACGGGTGGAGCTATAAGGCACTCGTGCGGCTCCTGGTCACGTCGGCCGTGTATCGGCAGTCGTCGGATGGGCGTCCGGAGCTGCCGGACATTGATCCACACAATCGGCTTTGGGCGCGCCAAGCGCGCCTGCGCCTGGAGGCCGAAGCGGTCCGCGATTCGGCGCTGGCGGCAAGCGGATTGCTTTCCACCAAAATCGGCGGGCCGAGTGTATTCCCCCCGCAGCCGGCCGGCGTGATGGCGCTGGCACAGGTCAACCGCCCCTGGGAAGTCAGCACGGGCGAGGACCGCTATCGCCGCGCGCTGTACACGTATTTCTGGCGCTCGACGCCGCACCCGTTCCTCAAGACGTTTGACGCGCCGGACGCGAACACGACCTGCACGCGGCGCAACCGCTCGAACACGCCGCTGCAGGCGTTGACGCTTTTGAACGACGAGGCGTTCGTGGAATGTGCTCAGGCGCTGGCGGCGCGCGTGCTCGCCGAGGCATCCGTGGACGATGCCCAGAGAATCGATTGCCTGATGCGGATTTGCCTTTCGCGGCGGCCAACGCAGTATGAACTGATGCGGCTGGGGAAATTGCTCGGCCAGTTGGAGGCTGAGGACTCCGGCGTGGAAATCGCGAAGCCGATTTCGGACCGAGCTCGACCACCGGCGTCGGTCGATCCGGCGACGTGGAGTGCATGGACGAGCGTGGCACGCGTCGTGCTGAACCTCGATGAGTTTATTACGCGAGAGTGAGAGTCATGCCGCATACAGCGAGCCGGTGGGTCGCGCACCAGCCAAAGCGGGTCGCCACCGGTAGAATCGACCACAAGGTCCAAGTCACCCTGTCACGAGCTCAAGGATCATGAATCACTCAGACGCCTTGCGCGAAACGACGCGGCGCTATTTCCTCGGGCGCGGTGGGCTGGGCCTAGGGGTCATCGCGCTAGGGAATCTGCTTTCGGGTGAGCAAGCGAGCCGTGCGGCAACACTGCCGGCCGAATCGCCGTCGGGCGCCAATCCGCTGGCGGCCAAGCCGCCGCATTACGCGGCCAAGGCCAAGAGCGTCATCCACCTTTTCATGGCCGGCGGGCCGAGCCAACTTGAGCTGTTCGATTTCAAGCCGAAGCTCGGCGAGCTGCACGGGCAGGTGATTCCCGCCTCGTTCATCGAGAACAAGCGGTTCGCGTTTCTGGGCAAGGACCCGACGCTATTGGGCACAAAGCGGCAGTTTGCGCGGCACGGCGAGTCGGGAGCTCAGATTTCCGAGTGTCTGCCGCAGACGGCCGCGATCGCCGACGAGATTGCTTTGGTGCGGACCGTGGCGACGGATGTGTTCAACCACGGGCCGGCCAAGTTCTTCATGAATACCGGCTCGCCGCAGTTAGGCCATCCGAGCATGGGCGCCTGGGTCACGTACGGCATCGGCAGCGAGTCGGCCGACTTGCCCGGCTTTGTCGTCTTGCAGTCCGGCCCGCGCGGTCCGCGCGGCGGCACGGCGAATTACGGCAGCGGGTTTTTGCCCAGCGTCTTTCAGGGGGTGCCGCTGCGGTCCGGGGCCGAGCCGATTTTGAACCTGGCCACGCCCCCTGGCATGAGCGAGCGAGCCCAGCGACGTGCGATTGAGGCGATCACCGACCTCAACCGAGCTCATTTGGGCGAAACGTCTGATCCGGAGATTGCCACGCGCATCGCCAGCTACGAGATGGCCTTCCGCATGCAGACCAGCGCCCCAGAGCTGATCGACCTGGCCGGCGAATCGCACGAGACGTTGGCTCTATACGGCGCCGACCCGGCAAAGCCCTCGTTCGCGACCAACTGCCTGCTGGCGCGGCGGCTGGTGGAGCGCGGCGTGCGGTTCGTGGTGCTGTTTCATACCGATTGGGACCATCACGGCGGACCGAACGCCGATTTGGAATTGGCGCTTGACCATGTGTGCCGCGAGACCGACCGGCCGTGTGCCGCGCTCGTGACCGACCTCAGGCGTCGCGGCCTGTTGGACAACACGCTCGTGGTCTGGGGCGGCGAGTTCGGCCGCACCCCGATGGGCGAGAACCGCGAATCGATCGGCCGCGACCACCACATCGAGGCATTCACCATGTGGCTGGCCGGAGGCGGCATTCGCGCCGCGCAGACGATCGGCCAAACGGATGAACTTGGCTACTACCCAGTCGAAGACCGCGTGCATGTCCATGACCTGCAAGCCACGATCTTGCACCTCTTGGGGCTCGATCACCTGAAGCTGACCTACCGCTTCCAGGGGCGCGATTTCCGGCTGACCGACGTGGGCGGAAACGTGGTTCAGAGGCTGCTGGCGTAGCGTGTGCGTTGACGACGATGGCGTTTGCACACGTCGCGTGTACCCGGTAATCGCGGCACGACGTGGTGTGTCTGCGCATCGCGTGACGCACCCTACTTGTCATCGAGAAAGCGCGCATGCTGGCGGCGCGATTGAACAATGCTTAATTGTTGGGTTGGCCAAGTCAGTGGCCGCCGGACTCACCAAGCTACACTGGGCAAACCAACCGAGCCGTGAAAAACTTGCCCTGAGTGGTCGAAACGCCGGTTCACAGTCGGCCACGACCGATATAATCTATATTCAGCGGTGTTTCCTATCATTGCGACCCTTTCCTTATGAGGTCGCTCAGCGCATGTCTCGCACAGTCACGTTGCCTCCTCAGCAGGGCTGGTGCACGGACGGCTCGAAGCTCGGCGGTTGGTGGCACGATTCGGACGAACGCGGCCGGATCGTCTGTGACCTTTGTCCGCGAGCCTGCGCGCTGAGGCCGGGCGATCGTGGCTTTTGCTTTGTCCGCGAGAACCGCGGCGGCGAAATGGTGCTCACCACCTATGGCCGCAGCACCGGCTTCTGCATCGACCCAATCGAGAAGAAGCCGCTCAACCACTTTTATCCCGGCACCAGCGTGCTCTCATTCGGCACGGCGGGCTGCAATCTCGGCTGCAAATTCTGCCAGAACTGGTCGATCTCCAAGTCGCGCGAAGTGGCAAAGCTCAGCGAGCTGGCTCAGCCAGAGGCGATCGCGCAGGCGGCGATCGAACACGGCTGCCGCAGCGTGGCGTTCACCTACAACGACCCCGTGATCTGGGCTGAATACGCGATCGACACGGCCCGCGCCTGCCGCGCCGCCGGCATCAAGACCGTGGCGGTCACGGCCGGCTATATCACGCCCGTGGCGCGCGGGCCGTTCTACGAGGTGATGGACGCGGCAAACGTGGACCTGAAGGGTTTTACCGAGCATTTCTACCAGCACTACACGTTGTCGCACCTGGAACCGGTATTGGAGACCTTGCGCTGGCTACGGCATGAAACCGACGTGTGGTTCGAGATCACGAACCTGGTGATCCCTCGCGCCAACGACTCGCTGGACGAGTTCCGGCAGATGTGCGATTGGGTCCTCGACGCACTGGGGGACGAAGTGCCGCTGCACTTCACGGCCTTCCATCCCGATTTCCGGCTGAGGGACCGCCCTCACACGCCGCCGGCGACGCTCGTGGCCGCGTACGACATCGCTCGTGCGGCGGGCCTGAAGCACGTTTACACTGGCAACGTTGCGGATCGCGTGCACCAGAGCACTTACTGCGCCGGCTGCGGCGGCCTGCTAATTGAACGGAATTGGTACGTGTTGGGGGTGTATCACCTGTCGCGCGATCGTTGCGCGCACTGCGGCCGCCGCGTGCCGGGCCATTACGATGCGAAGCCCGGCAACTGGGGGCAGCGTCGCATGCCCATCGACATGGCGGAGTTTGCCGCCAGGCCGCCCGTGCTGCAAGTTGCACCTGAGAAGCTGAATATCGCCAGCGAGTCGGAAGGGTTGCTGCTCTCGGAAGCGCAAAGGTCCAGCATCCTCGCGGCCGCGACCGAGTGGGTCGCCGCGCCAGTGTGCCGGAGGCCGCCGATCTTGAATGATGCGACGCTCTCCGGCGCGGCGTATCGACCAGTCTGTGGCGCGTTCGTGAGCCTCAAGCGCGCCAAACACCTGCGTGCGTGCTGCGGATCGCTGGCGCCACGGCTGGACTTGGGCCAGGCGGTCAAGCACGCGGCGGAGCGATCGGCGCTGGAAGACACCCGCTTTCCACCCGTCTCGGCCGGAGAGCTGCTCCATCTGGACATCGAGGTCTGGCTGCTCCACGACCGGCAAGCCGTTGCGCAATCAGAGGCGGCGCGTCTCGCGACGATCACGATTGGCCGTCATGGATTGGAGGTCGAACAGGGTCAGCGCCGCGGCGTGTTGTTGCCAGGCGTGGCCGTCGATCTTGGCCTGAGCGCCGAGAGTTTCTTGCAGCAGGTGTGCATCAAGGCGGACCTGCCTCCGTCGGCATGGAAGGAGAGAGACACCCGGTTATGGACCTTCGAGGGATTGGCGCTGCGCGGGCGGTTTGCGAGTGATTCGCAGGTGGTGCCGGGCGGGTTGGGCATTACGCCGATGGATCTGGCGGCCTACCGCGAATTCTGCCAGAGCAATCTGCGAGCGCACCTCACGGGGGCGACACCGAGCTGCTATCTGCACGGCGCGCCGGACGGCGCGATTCATGGAGCAGCGCTCACGATGCGGGGGCCAGGTGGCACGATCAATGTCAGCCGGCTGTCATTGCGTCCGGCGATGCCACTTCAGGCGACTCTGTTTTCGCTGACCGAAGCAGCGGCGGCGCGGACGAAGCAGGAAGGATTCATGGGCGACGCGCAACCCTTGCTGGATGTGGGCGTCTCGATCCTCGAGGAGCCGGCCGTTCACGGAACGGCCGCGGATTGCCAGCTCGACGGCTTCGATCCACGGCGCCGCGCTCTGCTGGTTGTCGAACGCGCGAAATCCGCATTTGTTTACCAGCCGAATGAATCGGTGGCTACCATACTCGCCCAAGCGCTCGCCGCGTCGCGCGTCACGAATCGCGCGGCGGCGGCCGTATATAGTCTGGCGGTCACGTCGACCGAAACGTCGGTCACCGTCGCACAGGTGCCCGAGGCGCTTCATGGGCCCGCTGTCCGTCCGCCGGCCGTGGCGGGGAGGTTTTATCCGCGCGACGCGGTGGAGCTCGGCCGGATCGTAGAAGGCTGTCTGTCGCGAACCGCCGAGCGGCGGCAATGCGCAGCCGCCCTGGTGCCGCACGCGGGGCTGGTGTATTCCGGCCGAATTGCCGGTAGCGTCTTGGAGCGGATCGAGCTACCCGGCACGATTATCGTTCTGGGACCGAAGCACACACCGTTGGGGGTCGAGTGGGCGGTTGCGCCGCACGACACCTGGTCGTTTCCCGGCGGGACAGTCGATTCGGATCCACGGCTGGCGCGAGAACTGGCCGAGTCGATCGCCGGCTTGGAGCTCGACAGCGCCGCGCATCAGGCCGAACATGCGATCGAGGTGGAGCTGCCGCTCTTGGCGAGGCTCGCGCCCAAGGCGCGCGTGGTGGGCATCGTGATCGGCTCGGGCAACCTGGAGAGCTGCCGCCGGTTCGCCGACGGATTGGCGGCGGTGCTGCGGCGCCGCGCGGAGCCGGCGCTTTTGGTCATCTCCAGCGACATGAACCACTTTGCCAGCGATGCGGAAAACCGCCGCTTGGACGAGATGGCGCTGGCGGCCATCGAGCGTCTTGACGCGGCCGAAATCTACCGCACGGTGACACGGAACCACATCAGCATGTGCGGGCTGTTGCCGACGGTAATCGTGATGGAGACGCTCAGGCACCTGGGGGCGCTACGCCGCTGCGAGCGCGTGGCCTATGCGACGAGCGCCGACGTCAGCGGCGATACGACTCGCGTAGTCGGTTATGCCGGGCTGATTTTCGATTGAGTCGCGCCAGCCTAATTCGCTCAACGCGCACTAGCGGCGGCTGGGAGCTAGACTTGTTAGGCACCCCGTGCGTGACATAGCGCGGCCGAGACGGTCGGCGCCACACACGCGGATCATCGCGCGCCGCACAAATGGCCGACCCAACGGGCGGCGCTGTCAGGCACAGGGGTGCCTGACCTACGTTATCTGGGGAGCGAGGCTGCCGTGGAAGAATGGAAGGTCGCCGCACTCGTCTTGAGCGCGGCTCTTATCGGCGCCAGCGGGTGTTCGCAGCCGGCTCCGCTGCGAGGCGGCCAGGTGGCGGAGCAAACAGCGCCGAGCGAGAATCCCAACTCCGAGCCGCCGGCATCAGCGAGTGGAATTGCGCTCCCCTTGGAGCAACCCAAGCCGAGCGACGCCGACGAGGCCACGATCGACTCCGGCGATCCGCCGGCTGCCTCGACCTCGAAGACTTTCAAGCCGCCGTTCGCCGGTCGCGAAGAGCTCTTTCTGCCGCCCACGAACGCGCCGGCGGAGACCGCGCCACCGCGATCGCGCTCTGGCGTGGTGCTCAAGGGATTTGTCAACGTGGACGGGCTGCGAGCGCTCGTACTAGTCGACGGTCAGTTACGTTCATTGGCTGCCGGAGAGAGTCGCGACGGACTGGAGGTAGTCGCCCTTGAACCGCCGAGCGTCACGCTACGTCGAGAAGGGCGCCAATGGAGCGACAGCCTGCTGGGTGAAAAACGCTCTGAGGACGGCTCTGAGCCGCCGCCAGTCCAAGCCGTTACCGAAACCGATGCCGCAGGCGAAACCTGAGCGGTCGGCCATCGCACAAGGCCGAAAACTTGATTGCGGAATGGCTCGAAGCTGACGGGCTTGGCGGATTCTCGTCCGGAACCGTCGGCGGCGCGCGAACGCGCCGCTACCATGCGCTGTTGCTCTGCGCCACCACGCCACCCACCGGCCGATTCGTGCTCGTCAATGGCATGGAAGTCTGGGCGGAAAAGCCTGCCGGGTCGTTCGCGCTGTCCGCGCAGCATTACCTGCCCGATGTCCGTCATCCGGACGGACATTCGCGCGTGACCTCATTCTCCACCGAACCTTGGCCCAACTGGACGTTTCGGTTGGAGGACGGCACGCAAATTGAACAGGCGCTTTGCGTCCCTCGTGGCGAGCCTTCCGTCATCGTGACGTGGCGCTTGGTGGAGCATCGCGATGGCGTGGTGCTTTCGGTGCGGCCGCTGCTTTCGGGTCGCGATTACCACTCGCTGCACCATGAGAATTCAGCGTTTCGCTTCGACGCGGCGATCGATGGGCAGTGCGCGACGTGGCGACCCTATGACGGAGGACCATCATCCCAAGAACGCGGAGATGCCAGGCGACTTGGCCGTGCCGATTCGACATAATCGGGACGAGACTATCCAGCGGATCGAGTTGCTCGCGTTGCCAGGTCCGACGCCTCCAGGCTCGGCGGCCAGCGATCGTCAGCCGAGATCGAAGCCTTCCACGAGACGAATCATGACTAGGACCCCTCCACCGACGGCCGAGCATGCTCGGCTGGAAGAGGCCAATACAGGCACCGTCGATTGGCGGCGCTTTGGACCGTATCTTTCCGAACGTCACTGGGGCACGGTTCGCGAAGACTACAGTCCGCATGGGACGAGCTGGGACTATCTGCCGCACGATCACGCGCGGAGCCGCGCGTATCGCTGGGGGGAAGACGGGCTGGCTGGCATCAGTGACAAACAAGGGCAGCTATGTTTGTCGCTCGCCCTGTGGAATGGACGCGATCCGATCCTCAAGGAGCGCCTCTTCGGACTGACAAACGTCGAAGGCAATCACGGCGAGGATGTCAAGGAGCTCTACTACTACCTCGACGCCACGCCCACCCACTCGTACCTGAAGATGCTTTACAAGTACGCGCAGGGCGAGTTCCCCTACACTCGGCTGGTCGACGAGAATCGCCGCCGCGGCAAGGACCAGCCGGAGTTCGAGCTCTTGGACGCAGGACTGTTCGACGACGACCGCTACTTCGACGTGTTTGTCGCGTATGCGAAGGCCGGTCCCGACGACATCCTGATGAAGGTCACCGTGCACAATCGCGGTTCAGAGGCCGCGACGCTGCACCTGCTGCCGCAGCTTTGCTTTCGCAACACCTGGTCCTGGAAAGCGACTCGCGCCGCGCGGCCACGGTTGGAAGCGATCGATGGCGAGCACATTGCCGTTCATCATCGGCGGTTTGGCAATTTCCAGCTTCATGCGCTCGGCGCCCAGCAACTGCTCTTTTGTGAAAACGACACTAATCCGCGCCGGCTGTTCGGCGTCGCGGATGCCGCCGGATATTTCAAGGACGCCTTCCACGAATACTTGATCGACGGCCGGCTCGAAGCAGTTAACCCGGCTCGGCAAGGCACCAAGGCCGCCGCGCATTACCTGCTTCACGTGCCGGCCGGCGCGCAGCAGGCGATTCGGCTGCGGCTTGCCGGAACACGGGGCGAAACGTCCGCGGTCGAATTCGATGCCGTGTTCGCACGTCGCCAGCGCGAGACCGACGATTTCTACGCCCATGTACAGTCGGAGATTCACGACGAAGAATCGCGCCGCATTCAGCGACAAGCATTGGCCAGCATGATCTGGAGCAAACAGTTTTTTTATTTCGACGTTCGCGAGTGGCTGCAAGGTGATCCGATGCAGCCGCCGCCGCCACCTCAACGGCACCTCGGGCGCAATTCGGAGTGGAGTCATCTGAACAACGCCGACATCATTTCCATGCCCGACAAGTGGGAATATCCCTGGTACGCCGCCTGGGATCTGGCGTTTCATTGCATTCCGCTGGCGTTGATCGACGCCGAATTCGCCAAGGAGCAGCTCGTGCTGCTGACACGCGAGTGGTACATGCATCCCAACGGTCAGTTGCCGGCCTACGAGTGGGCTTTTGGGGACGTCAACCCGCCGGTGCACGCTTGGGCCACATGGCGCGTGTTTCAGATCGACCGCCGGCAGCGCGGCGACTGCGGCGATCTGCCATTCCTGGAGCGCGTGTTGCATAAGCTGATGCTGAATTTCACCTGGTGGGTCAATCGCAAGGACGCGCAAGGTCGCAATGTGTTTCAGGGCGGCTTCCTGGGCCTGGACAACATCGGCGTATTCGACCGCGGCGCGCCGCTGCCGACCGGCGGATTCATCAACCAATCGGACGGCACGGCATGGATGGCCATGTACTGTCTGAACCTGATGCGGATCGCACTGGAACTGGCGCTGCACAACGCGGTCTACGAAGACATCGCCACCAAATTCTTCGAGCACTTTCTGCACATCGCCGAGGCCATGACCAGCATGGGCGAGAACGGCCATGGACTCTGGGATGAACAAGACCAGTTCTATTATGACAAGCTGATTTTGCCCGACGGCCAGCAGGTCACGCTTCGCGTCCGTTCGCTGGTCGGGCTCATTCCGCTGTGCGCCGTCGAGACGCTCGAACCCGATCTCCTCGATCGACTCCCCGACTTCAAGGGCCGCCTGCACTGGTTTCTCAATTATCGGCCCGACCTTGCCTCGCTCGTGTCCCGTTGGGAAGAACCAGGTTTGGGAGAGCGCCGGTTGCTGTCACTCCTGCGCGGCAGCCGCATGAAGAAGCTCCTGCGACGGATGCTCGACGAATCTGAATTTCTCTCCGAGTACGGCATCCGTGCCATCTCGCGCCAGCACCTGGCGGAGCCATACGTTTTTCAGTGCGGCAACGTGCGAATGGATGTCCGCTACCAGCCGGGGGAATCCGATTCGGAATTGTTCGGCGGCAACTCGAACTGGCGCGGGCCGATCTGGTTTCCGATCAACTACCTGTTGATCGAGTCGCTGCAGAAGTTCCACCACTACTACGGTGACGACTTCAAGATTGAGTGTCCGACCGGGTCCGGCCGCTACCTCACGATTGACGAGGTGGCCGGAGAGCTCTCGCAGCGGCTGACGAAAATCTTCCGACAGGACGCCAACGGCTGTCGCCCCGTGTTTGGTCAGCACGCCAAGCTGCAAGGCGACCCGCACTTTCGCGAGTACCTGTTGTTCTACGAGTACTTCCACGGCGACAGCGGCCGTGGCGTCGGCGCTAGCCATCAAACCGGCTGGACCGGATTGGTGGCCAAGCTTTTGCAGCCGCGCCGACCTGAAGTCCACGAGGTCCGTCACGACGATCACCAGCGAAGGATCGTGCCGGCGGCGCCGGTTACCGCGCCCGCGACTTGAATTTACAACCTGTTCGATTACCACTCTCTCCCTCCGCACAGTGGTATCTGCACAACAGTGAGGTGAGTGCCGCAGTAAAAATCCCCTCTCCCCCTCGGGGGAGAGGTCAGGGTGAGGGGGCACTTCGTGGGAGTTTCACCACGAAACATCGCTGAATTTCGAGAAGTGCAGACACCAAAGCTCCGTGGGGCAGAAGGGTATGGCGCGCCGAGCGCAACGACGCCCCGCCGAGCGACCCACTTGATATGGCCGCGCGCGGCCATGTCCCACTCGCGGGAGATCCGCTTGGGAACCAGCGGCGAGCGAGTTAAGATGTGCGTCCGAGTTGTTTCGGCAACATCGCTCGGCCAATGAAGGGGCTGGCGTGCAACGATTTCTTGAGGCCATCCGCCGGCCGTCACTCAATTGGCTGCTGGTGTTGTTCCCGCTGGCCGTGGTCTTCGAGATTGCGCACCGGTGGACGCATGCCCCGTGGGCTACCCCGACGTGGATCTTCATCTTTTCGGCCGTGGCGATCATTCCAGCGGCGGGGTGGATGGGGCGTGCGACGGAACATCTGGCGACGCGTTGGGGGGAAGGGACTGGCGGCCTGTTGAACGCCACCTTCGGCAACGCCGCCGAGCTGATCATCGCCTGCGTGGCGCTCATTAAAGCCGCGCGCAATCTTGCGCCGGTCGAGTCGATGCACGGGATCGTCAAGGCGAGCCTCACGGGGGCGATCATCGGCAACGCGCTGTTGGTGATGGGCGCCGCACTCTTGGCCGGTGGACTGCTTCATCGGCGCCAGGTTTTCAACGCCGTGGCGACTCGCGCCGGCGCGACATTGTTGATTCTGGCCGTCGTGGCGCTGGTGGTGCCGGCGCTCGTGACACATGCCGACCCGAGGGCCGCCGAGGCGGTCGCGGAGTTGAGTATCGAGCTCTCGACGCTGCTGCTGTTGGCCTACGCGGGGAGTCTTGTCTTTTCCCTGCACACGCATCGCCACCTGTACGTCGGCCAGCCCATGGAGGCAGGGCACGAGGAGGAGATTCACGAGGCGCCATGGCCGGTGCGCGTGGCGATCGCGGTATTGACCGCGGCCACCGTGGGCGTCGCCCTATTGGCCGAAATGCTCGTCGGCTCTGTCGAAGAGGCGGCGAAGGTGCTGGGGCTTTCCGACCTGTTCGTGGGCGTGATCGTGGTGGCGATCGTCGGCAACGCCGCCGAGCACAGCACGGCCATCGTGGTGGCGGTGCGCAACCGGATGGACTTGAGTCTCGGCATCGCCATCGGCTCGTCAATCCAGATCGCGCTCTTCGTCGCCCCACTACTGGTGCTCATCAGTCACGCCCTGGGCGTGCCCATGGACTTTGTGTTTACGCTCCCTGAAATCATCGCGGTCGGTCTCTCGGTCGCGGTGCTGTCACACATCGCCGGCGACGGCGAGAGCAACTGGCTCGAAGGCTCCCTGCTGCTGGTGGTATATGCGATGCTGGGCCTGTTGTTTTTTCACCTGCCCGGTTAGTCTCAAAAGCCTGGTCGAAAAAAATTGCACGTGGCCTTGACAGTGGTCAGCGGTTTTGCGGAGTGACTCGGCGTCAGATCATCCGTCGATCGCCTCGTCAAATCTCCACCTGTCGCCGCGCCCACTCCCCTACCAGCCAGTATTCGAACAGCCGGCCGTCGTAGGCCTTCAGCGCCGCAACGACCACGTAGATGAACGCCGCCACCGGGAGCAGTGCGAGCGGGATCGCGCCAATGCCGCAGGTAATAATCGCGACAAAGACGCCGATCAGCCCCACGACCAAAAGCGCCAGTTGGAAATAGAGTGACTGCAATGCGTGGAACGCCACGAACCGGGAGCGGTCCTTATACATCAAGTACACGATAAATGGCCCGGCGTATTGCCCGAACAGTACGGCATAGCCCAAAAGTCCAAACAGATGTGCAAGCAACGCCCAAAGCCGCTCGTCGGGCGTGGTTGCTGTTTGATCGGTTGACATCGTTGATGCCCTCTGACGCGAGTCAGCGTGGGAGTCTAACGAGACGACCACTTGCCGGTCAACCGCGCGGATTCGAGTGGGGCTGGATTGGGTGCAGACCGCGGTTTGCGCGCGTGAATGGTGTGGGCCAACGGCCCAACCTGGTGCGCCTCCGAGCGCACTGAGTTAGCGAGGTGAAAGTCCTCGTCAAAGTTTGGTCTGAACTTTGTAACCGAAGTTAACTGCGTCTCCGCGAGGGGAGGTGGGAGGCCGCGGTTGGCCCGTGCGCGCGGTGTTGCCGGCCGCTGGCAGCAGGTATAGGCTGCACGCCGTGGACGGCAAGACACGTTCCATCTGGCGCCGCGCGGCCGCGAAGATCGTTCAAACCACCACGCTCGTCATCCGCGGCTGGAACCATGATGACGGCGCGATGCTCTGTGCGGCCATGGCCTTTTTCGCCGCCTTCTCCATATTTCCACTCTGCCTGGTGCTGATCGCGAGCTTGGGCGTGGCGATGCGCATCGTGCCGGGCGCTCACGACGCTCAGAAGCAGTTGATCGATCTGGCCGCTCAGAATGCATCGCCGTGGCTGGCGGACCAGGTTGCCGAGGTCTTGGCCCAGGTAAAGACGAGCGCCGGCGTGGGGGGGCCAATCGGGCTCGTCACGTTGCTGGTAGGGGCCATCGGCGTCTTTACCCAATTCGAGAGCATGCTCGCGCGAATCTGGAAACTCCCTGGACCGAGGCCGTCCGGGATCCTGGCGGCGATCCGCGCGGCCCTTTTGGGCCGCGCTGTAGCGTTCGTCATGCTGTTGGTGCTGGGAGCGGTGTTGATCGTGATGCTGGTGGCGAACGTCATTCTGTCGGCGGTGGAGCACCATGCCACCGGCATCTTCGCTAATCGAATTGCCTGGTCGATCGGCCGCCTGGTCATTACCGTCGCCGCGAATGCCGCGATCTTTACGCTAATTTACCGCACGCTTCCCAAGGCGAGCGTCCGCCGGTCCGATGCGCTGGCCGGGGGCGTGCTGGTGGCGATCGTCTGGGAAGTCGGACAGCGGCTGCTGTCGGTCTTCGTGATCGGAGAACGATTCAGCCCCTATGGCGTCGTGGGCGCGTTCATCGCCATATTGAGCTGGACGTACTACGCTAGCGCCGTCTTATTCCTGGGGGCCGAACTGGTGCAAGTCCTCGGTGCGCAACGTCAGCAAACTCCCGCGCAACTCGACCCACGCCGCGGCTAGTCATCGGCTTGGTCCGGTTCGACCGCCAACTCCAAGCTAGGAATAGCGATAGCACGTTGGATCGGTGATCCGGCGATCGAACGCGCGGCCCAGCTCATCGAGCGTCCTTCGCTGTCCGACCGCATGCCAGGGGCTCACTCCTTCCAACTCGGGCATGATCTCCAGGAGCTGGTCGACCAGCATCTGCGCCATGCGCCGAATCGGCAGTACCTCCGACTTCTCCAGGATGGCCGCGGCCGTCTTCATCACTTTGACCATCCGAGCCCGCTCGAGAATCGGCGGCGACAGGGACGAATCGGCTTCGACCAGCAGGTCGCTCACGGGCACATCGAGGATTTTCTGCCAGGCATACAAGGTGCTGAGTGGCAGATCGTGCGACTCCTCTTCCTGGATTCGTGCTTCGCGGATATCGACCTTCAGGTGCCGCGCGATCCTCCGCAACGAGATTCCCTGCTGTTGACGAACCTCCCTGAGCCGATGCAATGAATGGCATTTGCCGTTTGGCGAGGGCGAGGTGTTCACCCCATTACCGACCACATGATGGGAACATTCAGAAACGCTCATGGCAACCGCCTCCTGTACTGGCGCATGCGCGCACCAACGACAAACCGTGGATGAAGGGATATCCGGAACTGCCGCAACGCGAAGCTGATCGAAGCAGAGGAACGCGCGCCGTGGAGCGCGGAGGATGAGCAGGGAAAGGTGGGCCGAGCGACCCCCCATCGCGCCGTGTGGCGCGTGTGGCACTGCGGCAAATGATTCTCGGCTCGCCAGGCGCGGCACCGGGCACAGAGTCAGCGTCCGTGGCGTTGTCCACGCCACGACGTGAGAACTCTTTCACCCGCCAGCAATACACGCGCGGCGTGCCGGCCGGTCCCCACCGGCCAAACGCCCAAGCCAACGGATTCCCCCACTTGCAAAGGCCGATACTCTCGTCCGCCGGCAAGGCCCACGTGCTCGTGGTCGAAGCTAGCGAACTTTTTCCCCTGAGGTATAGGCCAACCCCACTCAGACCCGCTTTCGATTTGCCAAGTTTACGACCTACAGATGTGCTTTGGTAGATCGCTGCCGCTAATCATAACATGGCTTTGCAGCGTGACAAGTCGCGCGACGACCGGACTTGGCAAGCGCTCCGCGAATGCGCGCCAAAAGGGGGGTGCGTCGAAGCTCGGCGGGCGCGCCGATAAGTTCCGTTGATCGTTGGCCACGCCTTGGGTAGCGGGGCGCGAGTCCGCGGAACCAGCCTTTGGCCGGCGCGCGGCCCACCGACCCAGAAGTGGTGGGCGATCGCGACGCGGCGGCCGCCCACTATCTGCTGGGCGCACCAAAGCGCGATCGAGCGCGGCGGCGAAATCATCACGAATATTGTGTACTATCATGGGAGACAATTGTGGTGATCGCAAGATTTTTGGCTCGCGTAACAAGCCGTTTCGCGCACTCAAAAATAAACCTCTCGCCCGCCGTGCGCTACTGGACACTTGGTATCGCGTGACAGGGCGAATGACCGCGCAATGTGTCGACCATTAGCCAACGAAGAAAGCACCGCACGAATAGTTAGCACGTGTACGATTCAGGGTCTGATTGTTCACGTGCTTTCAAGCTTCTGCCGGCACGATTACGATACGTGGACAAAACTGTCGAGCGGCGCTGTTGGTATCGGCAGTGCCTGCGCTCGTGACGTGAGCCGAACGCGATGTCTGCCGTCTACGACAAGCTGGGAATTCGCTTCGAGTATCCTGAAAACTGGAAGCTCGACGAGCAAGACGCGCTCGACGGCGCTCCGGCGGTGACCGTGTACAGTCCGCAGGGTGCATTCTGGTCGGTGACGCTCCACGAATCGAGCGCTCAGCCGCGGCAGTTGATCGACGCCGCGCTGGCGGCAATGCGGCAAGTGTACAGCGAGCTGGACGTGGAAGAGGTCGTCGAGGAGATGCAGGGGCGCGAAAGCGTGGGCTACGACATGAATTTCTACTGTCTCGACTTTACCAACACCTCCTGCGTGCGAAGCTGGCGAGCCTTGGACACGACGTATTTGGTTCTCTACCAGGCTGAAGACCGGGAATTTGCCCGGATCGAGGCCGTCTTCCAAGCGATGACGGCCAGTCTCTCGCGCTAGGCATGTTGCGCAAAATGGCGCCGCACGCGAGGACGAGGAACACGGGCAACGTTTACGCGCTAGTCCACCGCTTCGGACTGCTTTAGCCCGCGGCTGACGTAATCCATCACCGCCGCGGCATCGACTTCCGTGGCGACTTCCATCGTGGCGCGCCATTGACGGACCACGCGGCGGTCGAAGATCGTGGTGCCGGTGGTCAGCTCCCCGGCGACCTCCACGTCCGCGCCCATCAGCTCCGTCACAAACAGCTCTGGGTGCGGCGCAGCGGCCAGGGCCACCACGTCATGCAGATGAACTCCCTCGAGCGCCAGCTCCAGGTGATGCGAGCGGAACGCAAAGGGCAGGATTCGCCTCAATAGTCGGCCGCGCCGGCTGGCGTCCGATGGCAATTGCTCGAGGAAATCATACCGCCAAATGACCTGGCTTGTGACATCCAACGGCACCAGCAGCATGCTGGCCGACGAGTGGAACACCGCGCGGGCCGCCTTCGGATCGAAATACATGTTGAACTCGGCAGCCGGCGTCACGTTGCCGGGCCCGCTCACGGTGCCCCCCATGATGATCAACTGCGTGAGCATCTCCGCTAGCGCCGGATCGCGCGCGAACGCACGAGCCACGTTGGTCAGTGGGCCCAGCGCGATGAGCGTCACCTCCTGCGGCGCTCCGCGGATGACGTCGGCAATGAGCTTTTCCGACGGATGCTGATGGTGAAGCTCGGCGACCGCGAAGTTGCTCTCGCCCAGCCCGTCGGAACCGTAAATGTGCCGCGTGTCGACGTCGGGCTGACGATCCGGCGGAGAGGCGGCCCCCAGCCGCGGCCAGCGCGGCGGGTCAAGCTGCTCGATGATCGTCTGGACGTTTCGCGTGGCCTGCTGGGCGTCGACATTGCCCGCCACGGCGGTGACCGCCACCACATCGAGCCGAGGATCGCACAAGGCCAGCGCCACCGCGACCGCGTCGTCGATGCCCGGGTCGACGTCCAGGATGACCTTCCGTGCCATGCCGACCTCGCGGAAAATGTCCGAAAGAACCTCGCGCTTTCTGAAGTTGATTGTAGAAATCGTGCCTTCCAGCCACAAGACTACGCGCTGTCGCCGTGTGAACCGCCCCGTTAGAATTGCCCTTTCCTGGTATTGGCGTTCGCGGAGGCGCGGTCACCGCGCGACGACGGCGTGATTGAAACGTTGCTAGGGCGCATCGCCGCCGGCGAAGATCTGTCGCTCGACGACATGGCCACGACCTTGGGCCACGTGATGGAGGGCCGCTGCAGCCCTGGCGAAATCGCGCTGCTGCTCACCGGGCTGCACATGAAGGGCGAGACGGCCGAGGAGCTGGCCGGAGCAGCGACGGCCATGCGGCGCTGCATGACGCCGCTGCGCACGACGCGGCAAGGCTTGCTTGATACGTGTGGCACGGGCGGCAGCGGCTCCGGCAAGTTCAACGTGAGCACGGCTTCGGCGATTGTCGCTGCGGCGGCGGGCGTGCCGGTGGCCAAGCACGGCAACCGCCGCGTCACCGGCAAGAGCGGTTCGGCCGACGTGCTGGCGGCGCTTGGAGTCAATGTGGAAGCGGACCGCCAGCACGTCGAGGTGTGCCTCGACCAGTTGGGTATTTGCTTTTGCTTCGCGCCCCTCTGGCACACCGCGATGAAGCAGGTGGCCGCCGTGAGGCGCGAGCTGGGATTTTCCACGATCTTCAACATGCTCGGGCCGCTCGCCAATCCTGCCAGTGCAAGCTACCAGCTTGTCGGTGTCGCGCGGTCGGAGGCTCTGCCGCTCATGGCCGAGGCGCTGGCGATGCTCGGCGCACAGCGTGCCGTTGTCGTTTCGGGCACTGACGGCCTGGACGAAGTCACCATCGCCGGCACTACCGAAGCGGTCCTCGTCGGTCAGCAGCCCCCCAAGCCGTTCCGCTGGCAGCCGGCTGACTTCGGCCTGCAGCCTGCTTCGAGCGAATCGCTCGTGGTAGCCGGTCCGGAGGACAGCGCCCAGATGATTCGGCGCGTGTTGGCTGGCGAGAAGGGTCCGCCGCGCGACATGGTGGTGCTGAACGCGGCGGCGGCACTCTGGACCGCCGAAAAGGCCGGCACGCCGCGCGAATGCGCCCAACTGGCGATCGCTGCGATCGACTCGCGTCAAGCGGCCGAGCTGCTCGAGCGCCTCGTCGAGCTATCTCACGCATGAGCCCCACGACGCTGCGGCTTGTCCTCCTGGTCTCGTGCGCTCACGCACTGGTGCACGTCTACGAGTTGTCGCTCCCCAGCGTGGAACAACTGGTGGCGCTCGATTTCCAGGTGGGCAAGAGCGTCACGGGACTATTGGGCAACTTCTGGCGGCTGCCGTTCGGACTGGGCGCCTTTCTGGCCGGCTGGTTGGCTGACCGCGTGGGCTCGAAACCAATGCTCGTGCTGTACCTGGCCGGGTGCGCGGCGACGTCGGTCTTGGCGTGGTGGTCGACGTCGCTGGCGATGCTGTTTCTGGCGATGTTCGCCATGGGAACTTTTGCCAGCATCTATCATCCGGCCGGACTGGCGCTCATCTCACGCGAGACGACCCTGGGGAACCGCACGCTTGCGCTCGGCTATCACGGGATACTTGGCTCGGCCGGGATCGCCGCGGCGCCGTTTCTGGCCGGAATCGTATTGGCCAGCGGCGCGACCTGGCGACAGTATTACCTGCTGCTGATGGTACCCGGCGTGGTGCTCGCGGTGCTCTTGTCGTTGCGGCTGAGAGAGAACCTGCCGGCCGAAGGGCACTCCGTCTCGCGTCTGACGCCGGACGAAGGCGTCACGCATCATTGGGGGATGTTTGTCGCGCTGACGGTGGTGGGGGCGATCGGAGGGTTCATCTATGCGGCGCTCATGAACTTTTTGCCGCGGTACCTGGGCGACGCGCACATCGCTTGGGGCTCGCTCTCAGCCGCGAGCCTGCGGAATTACCTGGCCGGCGGTGTGCTGTTAGTGGGAATCGTCGGCCAGTATGCCGCTGGCCGGTTGGCGCCGCCTCGGTTGCTCGAGCCACTCTTGGCGCTGGTGCTCTTGGCGAATGCCCCCTGCCTTGCGTGGATGGCGATCGCTCAAGGCCACGCGCGGGTGGCGGCCGCCGGGGCCTTCGCTCTCGTACACTTCATGCATCAGCCGATCTACAACAGTCTGGTTGCCAATTACGTGCCGCACTCGCGGCGCAGCACCGGCTTCGGTATCAGCAACACCATGACCTTCGGCCTGGGCAGCTTTGGCGCCGCCTTCGCCGGCTACGCGCGATCCGACCTGGCCAATTACGGCACGCTGGCGGTGCTGGCACTCGTGGCCGCGCTGCTGGCGGTGGCGCTTTGGTGCTGGCATTCGGCCAGTCACAGTCAAAGGGCGCCTCGCAACGCCCACACTACGCTAGACGCCAGGCCGGTTCTATAATGCTCGCTCGGGGCAAAGCCATTCATAAGCCTGACGAAAAGGAGGCGCGTCATGACCGTTCGACTTGCAGCAGGGCGCTTGGTGGCGGCATTGCCGCTTGTGATACTGAGCCTCATGGGCCTGCTGGCTTGCGCTGAGAACAAGGCGGTGCAGCAGTCGGAAGAGCCCGCCGCCAATAATGAATTGGTTGAGCAGGACAGCGCGCAAGCCGACGCGGTGGAACCAGACCAGGCGCTCGAATCGCCTGAAGCGCCCGAGACGCCGGCGCCATCGACCGAACGCCCCGCGTACCAGCTTGTGGGTTCGCCCGCGCCGGACTTTCAGCTCGAACTGCTCGACGGCGGCAAGGTCGACCTGGCCAGCCACAAGGGCAAGGACGTGGTGATCCTGGACTTCTGGGCCACCTGGTGCGACCCATGCCGACGCGCCATGCCCACCATCGCCGAGGTCGCGCGGCAGTACAAGGACAAAGGCGTCGTGTTCTACGCGGTCAACATCGGAGAAGACGCCGAGACGATTCGTCAGGCACTGTCCGCGGATCAGCTCGAAATCACGGTGGCAATGGATGTCGAAGGCCAGGTGGGCGAGCTCTATAAGGCCAACGCCATTCCGCAGACGGTGCTCATCGGCAAGGACGGCACCGTCGAGGTCGTCCACATTGGCGCCAGCGAAGACCTGAAGGAACGCCTCAGCACTGAGCTTGACGCGCTCGTTGCCGGCAAGACACTGGCCGGCGAGGGTTGAGGCGATCCGGCAGAACCACCGGCCGGTGATGCGGCGCTTTTGGCGCCCGTTGCGACCTCCGCCGAGCCGGCCGCGTTAGCCGCTGGAGTTTCGCGGTACCGGTGAGGCGCATCGCGAAGCGGCGGTTCGCTCGTGGGATTAACGTCCCAGGCTCAGCTTTGTTGGAAGGCTCAGCGTTGTTGGGAGGCGCCGCGCGTGATGCAGCGCGATCGGCAAATGCGCCGACGCCACGCTCCGGCGGCTAACGCCGCTGGCTCAGCAGCCGCGGACATTCGGAATTTCATGCTACGGAAGCGATGTCGTCTTGTGTGGCGCTTCGCTCTTGTCGTGGCCGTTGGTTGCCAAATGCTCCGGTTGGCTCCCATCGGCGCCGAGCTTCACCAGCGCCTCGGGCAATTCCACGCCACCGATGTCGCGCATCACCTGCATCATGGGGGGTAAAGTGCGAGCCATGCTCTGCAGGAAGCTGGCCGTGTTGCTGGTGCCGCCCGCCCCGCCGTTTTCCCAGACGACGACCTTGTCGAACTTGATGTTCGAGATGGCGCGGCTGGAGGCCTCGGTCAGCTTGTCGAGGTGTTCGAGCATGAGCAACTGGAAGGCCTGTTGGGCGCCGCCGCAGGCGTCGATGATGCTCTTGAGGCCCTCGCCCTTCTTGGCCAGGATTTCGTATTGGCCCTTGGCCTCGGCTTCGAGCCGCGCAAAGATGGCGGAGGCTTCGCCCTGGGCCTCGATGCGGCGGCGGTCCGCTTCGGCTTCGGCCTCGACCACCGTCTTGGCCTTCTCGGCCTTCGCGGGTGCCTCGACCGCGGCGCGGCGTTCGGCCTCGACGCGTTCGGCCTCGGCGAGCGCTGCCTTGGCCATGGCGCGGTTCTGGACTTCGAGCACTTTGGCTTCCGCCTCGCGCTTGCGCGTTTCGCCCAGTTCGTAAGCCTCGGCCTTCCTCACCAAAAGCTCGGCCTGCGAGGCCGCGATTTTCGCCTGGGCGGTGTTCTCGCCCTCGATGGCCACCGCATTGGCACCGGCCAGCCGCACGCGCATCTCACGTTCCGCGTCCTTCACATCGGCATCGCGCTGGAAGGCGGCGGTCTGCTCGCCGATCTTTTGTTCCTTGTCCAATTCGGCGATCCGCACGGCCTGTTCGCGCTGCGCCTCGCGCGTGCCGATCTCGCGCTCCTTGGTGGCGAGCGAAACTTGCACCGCCTGTTCGCGATGGGCGCTGGCCACGCGCACCTCGCCCAGCTTCTCCTGCTCGGCCACGTCGCCGCGCGCCTGCTGGATCGCCTGCGAGGCCGCCTTCTGCCCAATCGCCTCGATGTAGCCCGACTCGTCCGTGATGTCCGTGATGTTCACGTTGATCAGCACCAGGCCGATCTTCTTCAGCTCCGGCTCGAGCGAGTTTTGGATATTCGACAGGAAGGAGTCGCGGTCGCGGTTGATCTCCTCGATCCGCATCGAGGCGATCACCTGCCGCAACTGCCCGAAGATGATATCGCTGGCCTGTTGCTTGACTTCGTTCGCGTCTAGCCCCAATAGGCGAATCGCCGCGTTTTGCATCACGTCGGGGCCGGTGCCGATCGCCACGGTGAACACGCTGGGCACATTGACGCGGATGTTTTCGCTGGAGAGTGCTCCTCGCAGCGGCACCTCAATCTGGATCGGCTCGAGGCTCAGGTAGGAATAGTCCTGGATCAAGGGCCACACGAACGCCGCGCCTCCATGAACGCACTTGGCCGTCTCGCCCTTTTGCACCTTGCCGAAGATGATCAGCACGCGGTTACTCGGGCAGCGCTTATAGCGGTTGACCAACAGCGTGATGAACAGGAAGAACACCACGCCGACGAAGACGGCGATCAGCCCAAGATATCCCAGCGTGCCAGGTCCGATTTGTGCGAAGACCGGAGCGATCGACATGATGAGTCCCCCCAAAAAATGTGGCCAGTGGCGCCGCGCCACCCAGCCGGCGATGGCTACCAGAAGGCTATCTTACGCCTCGCTCGGGCGCGGCGGCCGAGCGAGCACGCCGCCCGCTTACGTCTCGGGCGCGGTGTCGACTTCAACCGTGTCGGGGCCGATGACCCCCACAACCACTACCTTCGCGCCGGTCGGCAAGGGATCGCGCGAGGTGACCGCCTGATACTCCATGGTGCGGTTTTGTACATTGAGCGTTACCTTGCCCGAACCCGTCCGGTGACCGGGTATCTTCAGATACACCGTGCCGGTCGTGCCCAGTGCGCGCTCGATCCGAGCCGTGCCTTCACTCTTCAGCTTGTGCAGGCCCATCATCAACGAGTGCACGCCGTACATCGCGCCACCGCCGGCCGCCAGCGCTATCAAAAACGCATAGAGCGCCGACAGGTCGGCCGACTGGGCCGCCAGCCCGGCCAGCCCGAAGAATGCCAGCGCCGCCACGACCGTGCGAAACGTGACGACGCTGAAAAACCAGGTCGAACCGTGGTGGGCCGCATCCTTGTCGGCAGCATGATCGTGGCCGTCGCCGTGCGCGTCGTGACCGCCGTGCATGCCGCCATCCTGGCCAAAGTCGTGGCCCGCATCGCCACCGACGTCGTCGACACCGCTACCCAGGCCGACAAGCGTCATCGCAAACTGGCACAACAGCACGGTTCCTCCGAGAACCGCGCAAACGCCGTAGAAGAATCCCATTTTGCGGCCCCCTGCTTCTCGCTAGAGAATTGCTCGCAGCTTTGACTGCGAGCGTCAGACGTGCGCCCCGGTATGATTGCCGGTCGAAACAGGCCGTGTCAATCAGCGAGCGGAAATAATTCGCTCACCCTGAAATTCGCCGTCGACCGCCCAATCTTTCCCCCCAGAATGGGGAGGATTGGAAATTGTAGCATTGTCGCTGGGGTCATTGACCCCGGCGTGCGGCGTGAGGACGTCAAACGCCGCCGCGAGCCGGCTTCACCGAGGCAGGCTACAGAAACGCGGCCAAGCGCGCCTTAAAGCGCCGCCGGCGCAGTGCGCGAAATTCACCAGCCGCGCCACGCGGCCCTCGTGTTCGAGCCGCGACAGGCATTCCTCGGCCATGGCTCGGCTCGTATAGGTCGCATAAAGCGTCCAGTCGTCACCGCCGGCCGGCAACTCCTGCACGCGAAAATGCGGTGCCGGGGCGCCGGGAAAGTTGCCGGCGCTAAGAATGTATGCGAGTGGTTGAGCAACCTGGCTGACCATGGTCGGTGTCCCGGCCTTCTTATTGCGTTCGACGAGATCGAGATCGAGTCGAAATCCGGTAACGTGTACCTGGCGATGGCGAGCCTTGCCATCGTCGACGGCAGCACCAAGGGTGATATCGAGATTGAAGCCGATTTGATCGACATCGCCATGGCGGAAATTGCCGCCCCCGCCGACATCGACCTCGACGGAAATGTCACGCGGACTCCAGCATTCTTAGGGGTTGGCACACGGCCGTGCTAGGAAGTTGAGGACGTTATCTTGTCGATGTGAGTGAATGACTGTCCGCCGGCTTGCTGCGGCACGCTTCGCTTAGCCCCAGCCACACAGCCGAATTCACCGGCACTCAAGCAATTCCGCCAGATGCATGAGGCGGAGCGAGCGCCCTTCGCGGCGGAGGCGGCCTTCGATTTGCATGAGGCAGCCCGTGTCGGTCGAGATAAGCGCATCGGCTCCGGTGGCGGCGATGCAGGCCAGCTTGTCGTCGACCATCGCCTGCGAAATCTCTGGATAGCGGACCGAGAACGATCCGCCGAAGCCGCAGCATTGGTCAAGCCTGGCCAGTGGCACGAACCGCGCGCCCTGCACGTGCTCGATCATCCGCGGCACCTCGTCGGTCAGCCCCAGGCCGCGAAGATGGCACGCCTGGTGATACGTCACGGTGCCATCGAATCGTGCCCCGACGTCGACGACTCCCAAGCGATTCACCAGGAAGTCGGAGAGCTCGAACGTCCGATCGGCCAGCTCCTCGGCCCGCGCATGCCAGGGCGAGCCGTGCTCAAAGAGGTGCGCGAACTCGAGCTTCATCATGGCCGCGCAAGAGCCCGACGGGCACACCACCACGCGACCATGATCGAATACACTGATCGTGTGCTCCGCCTGGCGCCGCGCAAGCTCCGCGAAGCCGCTGTTGTAGAACGGCTGCCCGCAGCAGGTTTGTGCCGCGCGAAAATCAACCTCGTGCCCCAATCGCTCCAGCAGCCGCACCGTGGCGCGACCCACTTCGGGACGCAACACGTCGCCGAGGCAAGTGATCATGAGCGAAAGCTTCACGGAAAAGGTCGCGTTGGTGTCGTCTGGAGATGTGGACCACTGGCGACAGCGAATGCTGGTGCCCCACCCGGTGGCTCGCTGCGCGTTGCGGGGCGCTCCGCGATAGACAATTGAGTGCGGCAACGCAGAGATTATCCGGCGCGTGCCGCGCTGTCAAACACGCGGTCTACTTGTGGAAAAGTGCCCCGATCCACGCACGCCTCACCGCGCCCGCCGCGTCGGCCGCGGTATCTGGCGGCGGGGCGTGATCGAAGGCTTCCACCGAGGCGGTGCCTGCGTCCCCTTCGGAAAATGCCTGGGCGGCATCGTTCATAGCGTGGTGGCAGCAATCGTCGCAGAGGTCTTCCACCACCCACTTGTAGCTGGGCACCTTTTTCTCGACGACGTACTTCACCAGCTTGTTGCGAGTCCGCAGCTTGGCGCAACCTTTTGGTGTCCAGTCGAACCACTCGATTCTGCACCGCGGCGAGCGTTCACACGACTCGCAGTCCGTTTCCACGCAAATGTGGTCCTCGTGCAGGCAGCCGCGGTGGCTCGGCGGCGGCAGGCAATAGTCCTCGCATTCGCAGGTGTAGCAAATCTCCTCGACCTTCTTCTCTTCGCAAACCAGGCGGCACACCTTTCGCACGCCACAGTCGTTGCCGCATTGGCAGCAGCGATCGCCGGCCCACGCAGCCGGAACACACAGGCCGAGCAGCAGGGCCAGGCAGATCGAAAAGACGAGCGATGGGCGTGTCATCGGAAGTTCCTCCGATACGTATCGGACTCAGGAGAGTCGATGTTTCATGATTGTCGCGTGTGGATTCACGTGGTGCGTCTTCGCAGCGCTCGACACACCCTACGGTTTGTTCTGTAGCCGTCTTCAGCCGCATTGCCGGGGTCACTGACCCCAGCTACAGTGGCCGCCTACCAGTCAACCTGTGCTCGCAAGCCGAACTCATCGCACTCGCCGGCGTCGGTCCCGCTGGTGGGTCGCGAGTAGGCGTTGCCGTGGATGTAGTTGAACATCATTCGGCAATGGTCATTGGCGTACCAGTTCAGTCCAAAGGTGAAATCACCCACGCGGCCGCCGTTCACGCCGCCGTCGTTGGAGTCGATGTAGGAGTAGCGTGCCGCCACCTCCCACGCGCCCCGACCACGGCAAATCCCTTCGCCGGTGCGGATGCTGAAGAAGGGTTCGAGCACCTTGGGCCGATCCATCACGTGCATGGACTTTTTGTATCCCTTGTGCTCGCCGGTGAGGAACCAGGCCACCTCCCAATAGGCCGCGTTGAAGTCGGCCTCCGTCGGGGAGTCGAGCGTGACGTGTACCCACTCCGCCTGGGTATGAAGCGGCCCATAAATCAAGGCGGCTTCCGCGTCAAATCCTTGCACCTCGTCAGCGAGTACAGTCGGGCCGCCAAGGAAGTTGATGGCCACCGGGGTGCCAAGTGGGAACACGAAATTCATTTCGTGGTCCCGCGCGATGGTGACGGTGTCGTCGCCGTATCGCCGAAAGCTGTAGGCCGCCCCCAAGTGCATCAAGTAGCGCCCGCCGGAAGGCTCGTCGTAGAAGGGGTTCCACGCCACCCGGCTGGTCCAGGAAAAGTCCGCGCTGTCTTCGAGTTCGTCGACCGCGTCGTCGTCCGTTTCGGTACGGAATATGCCCGTGTACCACGACAACGTCTCGTCGGGAAACACGTTGCCGAACTCCATGATGCCCATGTTGCGCGCCGGGGCAAACGCATCGAGCAGTGACCGTTCCATGAAAGTAATGTGCAGCGCGCTGGTTAGCTGATCGAGGCTGAAGGGTTCCTTGAAGTGGCCGATCCGCACGTTTTGAAGGTAGGCGAGCTCAAGGAATGTCATGTAGACGTCTTTGGCCGTCGGCCGATCGACGTTGGTCCCTTGCTCGCCAAAGGCAATTTCCGCCTTGTAATCGAGGTTTTCCCAAATGTTGCCTGATGCGTTGAAACGGAACGAGTCGAACCGCGTCCGGTTCGCGGCGTTGCCGAAGCTGGCAATGTGCAGCGGATCCTGGTCGATCATCAGGTGGTCGGCCACGATGCGGCCTCCCACCTTGAACGTGGGCTTGGTGATGATCTCCGCCTTCTTCGCGCCGTGTGACGCCTCCGGCACGTCGCTCGTCTCGCCGGCGGCGTCGAGGTTTTTTTCAAGGGCGTTGGTGCTCGACTGGCTGAATGGCGTCTCCGGCGGCCGCCGCAATTGGTCTTGCAGCGCGCGAATCTCAGACTCCTGGCGATCGAGCCGCTGCATGAGCGCCGCAAGTTCCGGCGACCGCTGGAGGTCCTGGGCTGTGGCGAAGCTGGCGGCTAGCAAAGGTGGGCCCCACAGCAGCACGGAATAAACCATCTTCGAGACGATACTGGTCATTTACGCTGTCTCCCGCTACGATCGAACAGCTTGCCGCGGCCTGAATCGGACGAAGAATCGCGGCGTTAAGCCGGGTGAAGTGCTGGTGGATTTCCAGTGTTGCCGATGGAGACAGTCTTGAGGATCGGAGCAGTTGTATGGGTTGCATGACCTCTGAATTCAGGTGCGGTGCGACCGTCAGTACCGTCAAAGCTTGCCAAACTCGTCCAGTTTACGGCGCTTCGCGAAAACGACTAACATTGGACCAGGTTTGCCGCGACCGAAGCGACCACTCCGTGGCGCGACTTCAAGTTCGAGGTTGAACCATGCAACAAGCCAAGACCTCCCGAATCGCCGTCACGGCACTGCTGCTCGTGCAATGGGCACCTGCCCTGTGTGGAATTGCCGTGGGAGCGGATTCGGCGGCGTCACCCCCCATCCAAAGGATCCGCGTGCGCGATGGTTTTATAGTCGAGTGCGTTGCCGCGCCGCCGCTGGTGGAGCGACCGATGCTGGCTAGCTTCGACGATCGCGGCCACCTGTACGTTGCCGACTCGGCCGGCGTGAACCTGCGTGGCAACGAGCTCGTGAAAAATCCACCGCATTCGATCCGCGTGCTCGACGACACAGACGGTGACGGCCATTTCGACAAAAGCATCGTCTACGCCGACCGGCTCGTCTTCCCTCAAGGCATCCTCTGGCACGATGGCTCGGTGTATGTTTCATCGCCGCCCAGTTTCTGGCGCTTGCGCGACACCGACGCCGATGGTGTGGCCGACGAGCGCGACGAGCTGGTGACCGGATTCGCCAACACCGGCGTGGCCGACGACATGCACGGCGCGAGCCTTGGACCCGATGGGCGCATCTACTGGTGCGCCGGCCGGTTTCCGCACGAGATTCGCCGTCCCGGCGGTCCACTGATTCACAAAGGGACCGCTCCCTTGATCCTGCGCTGCCGGCCGGACGGCAGCGACGTGGAAGTCGTCTGCGGCGCGCCAGGAAACGCCGTGGGTGTTGCGTTCACTCCCGAGGGCGAGCCCTTGGCTAGCGGCACGTTTCTCGCGCCCGACTCGATGGGCGCCGGCCTGCGTGATGCGCTCATTCACTGTGTCGATGGCGGCGAATACCCGGTCCGCGACCGCGTGCTCAACGAGCACCAGCGGACCGGCGAATTGCTGCCGCCCTTGGCGCACCTGGGCGTGGCGGCCGCGTCGGATCTGACGATCTATCGTGGCGACGCCTTCGGAGAAGATTTTGACGGCAGCCTTTTCACGGCGCTCTTCAACATGCACAAGGTCGTCCGCCACGCACTGGCGCGCGAAGGCGCAACCTTCACCTGCCACCCAGAAGACTTTCTCGTTTCCGACGAGCCCGATTTTCATCCCACCGACGTGCTGGAGGACGCCGACGGGAGCTTGCTGGTGATCGACACGGGAGGCTGGTTCCGCATCGGTTGCCCCACGTCACAGATCGCCAAGCCGGACGTCAAAGGTGCGATCTATCGCGTGCGGCGCGCGGCCAGCGCCGCCGTGGCCGACCCTCGCGGCCTGTCGCTCGAATGGGTTGGCGCTTTGCCGAGCGCATTGGTTACGCGTTTGGAGGATTCGCGTCACGAGGTCCGCGATCGCGCGATTGCCGAATTGGCCCGGCGGGGTGAAACGGCCGTGGAAGTGCTCGCCGACGCGGCGGATCGCGGCGCCACGCCGCAACTTCGGCGCAACGCCGTTTGGGCGCTCACTCGCATCGATGGCTCGGCCGCTCGCGCGGCGGTCCGCGAGGTGCTTAACGATTCCGACGCAAGCGTCCGGCAAGGGGCGGTTCGCAGCGTTGGCCTGCACCGCGATCAAGCGGCGCTCGTGCCCTTGACGACCCTGGTCACATCCGACACTCCGCCTATTCGGCGCGAGGCGGCCACGTCGCTCGGGCGAATCGGCAGCGCCGCCGCCGTTCCCGCCTTACTCGAAGGGCTGAGCGTACCATCGGACCGCTTCCTTGAGCATGCATTGATCTTCGCGCTCATTCAAATTGCCGAACCCGCGGCGACGCGCCTGGGCCTGGCCGACGCGCGCTCATCGGTCCGCCGCGGGGCGCTCATCGCGCTGGACCAGATGGATGGTGCCAACCTGACATCCGACGAGGCAATCCGCTGCGTCGACCCAGCCGAGCCGGCGCTCGAGCAGGCCGCGCTTTGGGTGATTGGACACCACGGCGATTGGGCCCCCTCGGTGCGCCAGGTCTTTGCGGAGTGGCTTGTGCGGGACACGGCCGACGCGACGCGACGCGAGCAACTAAAGCACGAGCTATGGGCGTTCTGCCACGATGAGTCGATCCAGCGCCTGGTGGCCCAAACGCTTAGTGACGAACAGTCAGCACTGCCGACTCGACTATGGCTATTGGAAGTCGTGGCCCAGGCGCCAATTTCATCGTTGCCCCAGTGCTGGGCGATCGCGTTGCGGCAGTGCCTGGGGAGCGGGGATGCACAGTTGGTCCGGCAATCGGTGGCGACGGCGCGCACGGCACCGCCCGCGCCGCGCGAGGCTGCCGACAACGATGCCATGGATCTCAAGGAAGCGCTGGTGCGTGTCGCGCAGAACGAAAAGATGCACGCCGATGTGCGTGTCGACGCCTTGGCGGCGGTCGCGCCGCGCCTCGAACGGCTTGAACCGTCCTTGTTCGAGTTTCTCGCGTCGCGCTTGAACCATGACGAGCTGCCGCTGGTTCGCCTGAAAGCGGCCGAGGCTTTGGGCCAGACGCCCCTCGACGAAACGCAGTTGCAGGCGCTAGCCGCCGCGGTCGCCGAGGCAGGCGTGCTCGAGCTGCCGCCACTGCTCTTGGCCTACAAGAACCAGCCCAGCGAGCAGGTCGCTCGGCAGTTGCTCGCGGCGCTCGAAACGTCGCCGGGCCTGGCCAATGTCTCACCGCCCGTCTTGCGAGCAACGTTTGAGCAGCAGCCGAGCGAGCTGCGCGAGCGCGCCGAACGGCTCATCGGCCGCTTTGCCGTGACCGACCAGCTTCGGCAGGCGCGACTCGTCCACTTACAGAGTGTGCTCGCCGGGGGCGAGATTCAGCGCGGCCGCGACGTGTTCTTCGGCAACAAGTCCGCCTGCGCCACCTGCCACGCCGTGCAGGCGACCGGCGGACGGATTGGTCCCGACCTGTCCAAGATCGGCGCGATTCGCGCGGGCGGCGACCTTCTCGAAGCGATCGTTTTTCCCAGTGCCAGCTTTGCGCGCGGCTATGAGCCCTATGTCCTCACAACGCACGAAGGAATGGTCCACGCCGGCATCATCGGCCGTGAGACTGCCGACGCGATCCACATCTACAACAGTACGCGCGCCGAAACGCGCGTCCCACGCTCCTCAATCGACGAGTTCCAGCCCAGCACCGTATCGATCATGCCCGAGGGCATGGACACGCAGCTCACGCGCCAAGAGCTGGCCGACCTGCTGGCCTTCCTGGGGTCGCTCAAGTAGTTTGGCAGCTCGCGAACCGGCTGGCGATTGATGCCGACGTAATGCGGTTGTTTGCTGGTCAGACTGGCGCGGCAGCAGGGCGCCAACGCAGAGAAGCTGGCTAATCCCGATCGCTGCGAATCTGCGTAATCTCTGCCGATCGTAACGCGAGTCGCCTCGATACCGCCACGGCGACGGGGTTCGCCGAGTCAGTGCGACCGGCAATCGGGTTGTATCCTTCAGTTGGCCACTTACCCGAGTGCGGTCTCCCCGCTGGACGCGATGTCTATCGCTCGTTCAACCGCCGCGGATCGCATTGCGCGACGACCTCCGCGCGGACGGTGCGCGATGCTGGCGGCGCTGGCGCTCCTGAGTTGTGCCGGCCGCCACCATGCACGCCAGGTCGTTCACCGATCCACTGCCGTTCCCGTCGTCGCGATCGCTGCATCGGCGCAGGTCACGCTCGCGCATGCGCACGAGCTGGATCTGCGAGCAGAAGAAGCCGCCGTCGACCTTTACTATCGCGCGGCCGTGCAGTCTTTACAGGCTCTCCCGCCATGCACGGCAATTGGCGATGCGACAAGCGAAGAGACGTACCACCTGGCGATTTCCGGCATGGTCGACGCCGCTCAGCGCTACCGGCGATTCGATCCGCAACGTCAACTCATCGTTGTTGACGGCGGCACCCGCGCACTCCCCGTCCGCCATTTCGGCTTTGCCTGGCAGCCGCAGGACTTTTCGCGATTGACCTCCGCCAAGCGCCACCGATGCCGCGACATTACGCATCACTACGCCAATCCCGGGCTTGGCCTGCCGCTCGTCGGCGAGCGCATCGCGGCGTGCCAGCCTGAGACCTTTTTTCGGCCCTGGCAACCGTTCGCGGTGACGGCCGTCTTGCAGTCAGCGGATGAGCTCGTCGACCAGGCGACGGAAATCCCATCCACCGAGTACACGTTGGACCTGTACAACCCCTTGGCGGTCGACGCGGTGGCGTGGGGCGCGAGGGTGCGTCCACTGGCGCGCGATCTGACCGCGCCGCTGGCGGCGATCGTCAACGAGGTTCCGCGTCAGTACCTGCGCGGGTTCACCGCGCCCAGCGATACGTCAGTGCAGCCCCAGCTCGTGATGGTCGAGCCGTATCAGCGCGGCAAGTTTCCCTTGGTCTTTGTACATGGCTTGTACTCGGATCCGATCACGTGGGTCGACATGGCCAACGAGCTGCGCACGCAGCGCGACCTATACGATCGCTATCAGTTCTGGACGTTTCGCTATCCGACCGGCGGTGAGCTGTTGGATTCAGCCGCGGCACTCCGCCATAACTTGCAGCTTGCGCGCGACACGTTCGACGGCGACCACACCGACCCGGCAATGGATGCGATGGTTTTGGTGGGGCACAGTCTCGGGGGCCTGCTCTCGAAAATGCAGGTCACGACCTCGTACGACCTGCTGTGGCGCGAGGTGGCGTTGCAGCCGTTCGACGCGGTGCGCGCTCCGCCCGAGATTCAGGCGCGGCTGGCGCGCGACTTCTTTTTTGAACCGGTGCCAATGGTGACGCGCGTCATTTTCATCGGCACTCCGCACCAGGGCAGCGGGATGGCGCGGCGGCTGGCGGGTCGCGTCGGCAGCGCGCTGGTCCGATACGGCTCGGAGGAGGTGACCGAATATCGACAGCTTATCCAGGACAACCCGTGCGTGTTCAAGCCGTACCTGCAGCGCCACCGCCCGACGACGATCACCTTGCTCGACCCGGACAGCCCCCTTCTGGCGGGCCTGTGGCAAATGCCCGTGAATGGCGCGACGCGCTTGCACTCGATCATCGGCACCGGCGGCGTGAACGCGCTGAGCGAACCGGGCGACGGCGTGGTCACGGTTTCGAGCGCGAGGCACTACGGCGACAGCGAACGGTTCGTCCACGCCAGGCACGAGATGCTGCATCGACATGCCGCGTCGATCAGCGAAGTGGCTGGCATTCTTCGCGTCCACGCCGCGGTGAACCATCAAGCGAACGTCGCCGGCGTGGCTCCGTGAAGGCAATAGCGACGGTTCGCTCGTCGCGTCATTTTGCCCTCATGCTTGGACGCACAAAAAAAACACCGTAGAAACAGGATCATGATGATAATTGGCCTTCCACGCAATTTATTTCTGGAGTAGCGTGGCAAACGCTTCAAGGCGGCGGCAAGGCGACGACGAAACCAACGTCAAGCCGCGCGCCACGGATGGACGAGTTTAGCGGAACGCGTTCGGGGTCGCGCTGGTATCTCCCAAAAGTTTTTGTCTCCTTGGCGAGTCAGCCGGACGGATTGCCGCCGGTCATCGAATCGCCATCTCGGAAAGGAGTTCCTGGTATGCCACGATTCACGCTGTTTGCTGCCATTGCGTTGGCGCTCGAATTCGGCGCGGCAGACGCCGGTGCTCAGTTGCTCCGAAATACGTCCAGCGAAGAACAGGTTGTGGTCGACGCCGCCCAAGTGCTCGACGAATTGATGACGATCCCGCTGCGAAGCATTCCAAGCTCGCTCCTGGCAACCTCCGAGGGCGTCATCATCTGCCCGAAAGTTCTGAAGGTGGGATTTGTGCTAGGCGGCCGTGGCGGCCGCGGTGTGCTGCTGATGAAGACCGGCGAGCGTGATTGGAGCAATCCGATACTGTTGAGACTCCACGGTGGCAGCGTGGGCTGGCAGGCGGGCGTGCAATCCAGCGATGTCATGCTCGTGCTGAGAACGCGACGCACCGTGAACGCATTGCTCGAAGGCCAACGATTCACCCTGGGCGCCGATGCATCGATCGCGGCCGGCCCTCTCGGCCGCGAGACCGCCGCGTCCACCGATCTCAAGCTCCAATCGGAGATTCTCAGCTACTCGCGCAGTCGAGGTCTCTTCGCGGGCATATCGTTCAATGGCTCGGCACTGAATATCGACGCGGCCGCCAACGGCGCCTACTACCAGCGAGCCGGCGTGACGCCGGCCGACATCATCGCCGGCAAAAACCTGGCGCCACCGCAGTCGGCCCAAGTGCTGCGAGAAGCGGTGGCACGCCATGCAAGCGCGGAAATGCCAGCGGAAGTTGCCGGCAAGCCGAACGAAACCGACAGCAAAGGGCGCTGAAACCGAAGCAGCGTGCCGCGATCCTGTCCTGAAAATTCGCGGTCAAAGCATGGCCGTCGGCTGCCGGACGCGGTCTATTCGATGATCGAATCGTGACACCGACGCCGAGCCCCAGGCAATTGCGGCGTTAGCCTGGGGAGCCGAACCGCAGTTTGCGTCGGCGTCCACGGTGCCACAAATACACAACTGCTGCGGTCGGCGCCCCACACCCCTCTCCCCCTCCGGGGGAGAGGGCAGGGTGAGGGGGGGTTTGAAAAGGCCCTCAGCGAAGCGATCGAGTGTGCCGATGGCAAAGGCTGATGAATGGGTCGTCATCACCAAGACATACAGCCTGATCCTTTGGAGCTGCAACCACACAAGCCGCTTCCCTCGGCAACACCGCTTTGTTCTAGGAGAACGCATGGAACGGACGCTCTACGATCTGCTGGAGACGCTCATTGCGGCCAAGTACACGAAAGAGCGAACGGCTCTGCTGCAGGCGGCGAACCTGAAATTGGAAATCCTGTGGGCGACGGCTGAGTTGCCGTGTGTTGCGTGGTGGGGCGTTCAACAATCAACCCCAGAACGTCCGCTCGGCCAACCGTAACAACAACCAGCCGGCCAACCGCAACAACAACTGCGGTTTCCGTCCTGCCAGCACTTAGCGGCGGAATTTGTTTCTGCCCTGCCGGAATTCGTGGGCCGTCCTCGGACTTCCCGCGGAGCGTGCGAGTGCGTAGTTCAGGCCGTCGTCCCGTGTCGCGCTTGTATCGTCCAGTTCGACCAAATTAACAGCCGACCCGCCAGGTCTGGTAGGCCGCCAGGCGCGAAGGCCCTGCCGCGTCATTAAACGAACTGGAACCGCGCCATGCGCAAGGCCGCGCGCGAATACGTCGAGCGTGGGAACAGCACGACAAACGCGCGCGTTTGTCGTGCTGTTCCCAAGCCGACCGTACCGCATGATGGCTCGCCGCTCGACTGCGCGTGACAGCGGATCGCTCTTCTTCCGAAAGATTCCGCCGCGCCGACCCGTTCGCCGGGGATCTTCGGCGCCTGTGGCATCCACGGTTTTCACAGGCACCTTGGGCAGAAGCGATTCGACCTCTCGTTAGCCCATCAAATTGCATTCATCGCTAGCCTCGACGGCCACAGCGCTCTCGCCGCGCCGAAGTCGGCTATCGGCCGCCCGGCTGGCTCGCTGACGGTTTTCACCAGAATGTTGGTCAGTAACTCAGCATCGTAGGCATAGATCGCGAACAGTGGCGGACGAAGTTGGAATGGAGACGCGCCTCGGTCGAATATCTATCGTCGTCTAACAATTAGCAATCAATCAGCGTCGATCAGGCGAAATGTGCCACTGCTGTCGCGCGAGATGGTTCGCAACAGCTCCTCTGCCGCGTCTTGACCTACTCCGATTGCATGAATCGCGGTTCTACTGGAGTTCGCCAACTTCACTGCCGCAGCGACGCTCGGATCGAACTGCCCATCGGTGAGGAAGAAGATCGCGTCGGGCTCGACGGCAATCGCCTGCAAAAGGGCCTCTAACGGTTCTGTCCCCCCGTCAGGAGTGATTCCGGCCGCCCACTGTTCGAATTCCTTGATATTGCGCGGCGTTGCTGGCCAAAGCTCGCGACCGCGCAGTTTTTCCTGCGGGTAGGCGAAGTTGTTGAAGAAGATGACGAGAAATCGCTGCTGTGAATCCAGGTCGCGAAGGGACGTCAGTAGCTCGCGGTACGCGACATCGAATGGCGCGTAGTTCCCATCGAGTGCATTCGTAGCCATGCTACCCGATGCGTCGACGACATAGACGAAGCGCTTCCCCCGCGCAGTCAGTCCGAAGAACTCCGCGTCGCCGCCACCGGCAGACGTCGAGCCACCGGGATCATCGCTCGGCGACACCTGATCGAGTGGCCGGAAGGAGAAATCCCTGCTGGGCACAGGATCTTCGGGCGGCGCATCGTCCGCCGACGGAGAGGTATCGGTTTGCTGCTGTTCGGATTGCTTGGACGTAACCACGCTCGGGTCGGTTGGCTCTGAACGCGCGGGAGTGGTTGAATTAGCGAGCTCGGGTGCGTCGGAAGAATTTCCTGCCACTTCGCTCGTACCGGATGCCCTTGGCGCTCCCACGGCCGAACGATTTCCTGAATTGCCTTGCCATTCACGGAACAAGAGGTCAAGCAGGAGCATTGCAAGCACGATCGCAAGAACGATGACGGCAATGATCGCAATCGGAAGATCGTTCTTTCGGCGGCTTGGAATTGGGGGTGGTGATTGATTGCTCATCCCAGCCAATTGGTCAGTTCGTGGCGTGCGCAGGTTCATTGGTTGTAACTGGCTGCTTTCTCGATCTGTGCGACACGCTGCTTAGCGCGGGTGCGTAAGCCTATCGCAGCACCTTGACTGGTCCCGAAGCTCGTTCTCTTAGGGAGTCGACACCATTGGGCACCGGCTCCAGGCGATACTCGAACTTCGCATCGACCATAACCTTTTTCAGTTCGCGGAATTCGTGGAAGGAATCCGACCAGACAAAAACGGCCAGATACGTATCCGTCGCGTCGACGCTTGCGATCGCCGCCTTAATCATGTCTTGCGACGTGCCGTCTGCCTTGACGACGAAGCCACCACTTGGTTTGGGAGAGACGGACGTCCCAGTCAGATCTTGCACGACCTCGAAATGCGTCGTGTTGTATGAGCCGTCGGCCGCGGCAAGTTGGTAAAGTTTGCCGTATCGCAGGCAGAGAGTCCGCTCAAGCTTCGTTGTATTCTGTAGCGTGGGTAAGCGAGTGGCTTCCGTGCGTTTGGCTACTTCATCGGCAAGTGTCTCTTCTAGCTTGGCCACCTCGGCAATCTTCGCGGCCAGATCGTTTGCAAGCGCATTCAAAGCGGAAGTGTCGCGGTTGACCTTTGTCTGAAGCGACCCCGCTTGGCTGACAATTCGATGCCTCTCATTGGCCAACCCTTCCCGATACTGTTCGAGCTCTTCGATCTTGGCAAGCTGCCTGAGCGCGTTGGCATCGTCAAGCCGCTCTCGCAGCCTCCGTTGTTCAGCGGCCGCGATTCTAAGGCTTTGCAATCGGGCCATCGTTTCGTGGTGTTGTCTCTGGAGTCGCCTCAGCTCGGCCTCTTTCTGTGCGGTGGGAAGCTGGCGCGACTCGACACGTGCCGTCATCTGCAACAATACTGATACCAAGATGGCCAGGAACAACACCCCGCCAAAGGTGTTGCAGATTGTATCCAGCAGCAGTTCGAGGCTGCTTTCTGGCGGCCGCCTGCGTCGGATCATTGGTATGATGCACCTGTAATTGGATCGATCACTGTCTGTTCAGCACCCACCAAGTCAAACCCGATGTCGTAGCCAAGGTGCTGTAGCTCGGGCAAGGCTTGGTGCAGAATCTCGATGCCTGACGGCTTGAGGACGAGAAAAAGATACTCCTGGCTAGTGTCCAATCGCTTGACCCATTGACAAAGTGTGGCGATTCGGCGTTTGGGTGAGCGGTCCTCGAACAGCACGGGCTTGCCGGACACGCCGAGCTTGGCCGCCGCGAATCGGCTATCCGTGACTTCCACCAGCCACGCTTCCTTTGGAGACCCAGCGGCTGGCCGGTAGAGGACTCGGTTCTCGGACTTCAGTTCCGAAAGCCTCTGTTCAAGCTCCCGACTGCGGTGACTCAACTCGGCCAGTCGCAGGCGGTCTGGCTGAGATGCCTGCATATCCTGATCCAGTTGGCGCTGGTTCGCTTGGAGCGTTGCATGATGCGCGTGCGCTTTGTCGGTTTCGCTCGCCAGCGAGTCGATCTGACGTTCGATCGATCGAAGTTGTTCCCGGGCGGCTTCGGGCGAGAACGCCGCGAGTCGTTCAAGCTCGACGACGTTTTCGGCCAATTGCGCTTGAATTGCTCGTGCTTCTTCCTCGGCCGCCGCCGTGGCTTCGTTAAGCTGGGCTACGGTTGTCGTAGTCTGAGCGCGAGGCGACGATTCTTGTCGCTGAATCAGCTCGATCGCGAGCATGATCGTGGTGAAGATGATCACCCCGGCCACCGAGGTAATGATGTCTTGAAACGAAAACAACGACATCGGCGCACTCTGTCGTCCGCGTCGGCTCATGCCTCCTCGACCTCCTGTTCGAACGGCATGGTTCGCAGTCGGCCAACGATGTTCCGCACACAATACTCGGCGCAGGCATCGAGAAACTCTTCCTCTGCCTTCTTGAGCGCCGTCAGTACAAGCTGGATGGCCAGAGCGGCGACTAGCGCCTCGAGCGTCGTTTCGAACGCAGTGGCTAGCCCCGCCGTCACTCCACGCAAAGCGCCGGCCAACTGACTAACTTCGGTAGCGCCGCCCAGCACATCAGTAAAGCTCGCAATTGCCTCGGAAAGTCCCAAGACCGTGCCGATGAAACCCAAGACAGGAATCGCCCAAACGAAGCCCTGAATGAGCGAATAACTCGTCTCCATGGCGGCTTCGTCATGCTCGGCCTGCGAACGCAGGATGTCGTCGACATCGGCCACGCGCCCCAAGTTGCGCAGATTCGACAAGGCGATCAATATGCGGTTGAAGAGCACGAACTGTCGCGGATGATCGACCGTCACGAGAATCTGGTTCGTCACGTCGTCCACCGTGGCCGACGAGAGCACAAACGTCGCATCGGATGGAACGATCGGATAGTCGAGCGCGCGTCGCTGGAATGCGAGTTTTCGCGACTTGATGAACAGAATTGCCGCCGACCACGCGGACAAAAGGACGATGGCGTACGGCACTGGCCCGCGTGCCGTAAACATCTGGTATAGGTACGTGTCGCGCCCAAGAAAAAGCGCGGCGTAAAACGCAATGGTCAACACGCACCCGATCAAGAACGACAGGACGTTGTTGACACGCGTGTATCGTCCACCACGAAAGCCGAGCCGCTCTTCCACGTCGCCGTGGGCCCACACCAACGGAATGGCGGCGTCTGCCGGCAAAGACATCGGTAACGCGGCTAGGCAACGCCGCTCAGCGCTATCAGATACACGACGAGGACGACGAGAAACACCAACACGGCGATCAACAGGGTACCTACGAAGGCCCAAAATCGCTTCTGCGCGCGGAGCGCGAGTTTGAGCATTTCGGGATTTCGACGGTAAAGAAACGCGCCGACACGATTGCTATACGTCACGAGCAAGGACGCCGGATACATCCAGAGCACCGCAAGGATCAACGTTGTGAGGCCATAAGAAACTTCATACGCCGCTCCGGACCTGATGCCTTGCACAAAAGCGACGAATCCAACAATGGCCCAGACACCAGCGTAGATGAAGCCCATGACTGCGACAAAGAGCACCCAGGGACGCGTTTCGGCCATGATATTCCGCGTCTCGGTCAACGTCTCGTCTAGTGCGGCTTGTAAGGCTCGTTCGTGTTCGGCGGCGGTTGCCGTTCCACTTGTTGCGACGTGCACCAACCCGGCCACCTGGCGCGCCGGAACCCACTCTGGCATGCCGTCGGTCCACACCAGGTCCTCGAGGCCAAGCTGACCGGTCGTGCAGAGCATCTTCAGATGAGCAAACTCGACGGGCCCGACTTGCTCTCCGCCCAACGCATAGTACCACCGCGATTGTGGCGGCGCGGCAGTCCGCGCCGCCGGTTCGACTGGAATCGTATCGGGCGCGGTGGTTTTGCTCGCGGAAGCCCCCTGGCGCGCAGCCGGATCAATTGAATCTTGCGTCGCAAACAACTCAGGAAAGTTGCCCGCGCGCTCCCAGCTTGTTCCGTCCTTCGAGACCTCGTGAATCCGGCCGAACTGTCCTTGCTTCGACAAATCGCGGAGATAATCGGCCCCGAAGGGCCCCTTGACGCGGCCTCGTATTCGCACAAAGTATTGTTGGTCCACAGTTCACTCCTCACGAATTGTCCGTGCTCTACGGCTCGGTGACGGTTTCTGCATTCAGAACAAAGACCGGCCGACCTTGGACAAACGTCTCCGTCCGCGGATCACCGAGGTTGATACCCTTCTCGGACAATCGTCCAATTTTGCGCAGTTGAATGTTCGGACCGCCGTCGGGCTGACAAGCCACAAATAGATCGCCCTGCGATTTCGGCGCGTCGCTTGTCATCACCAGCCATTGGCCCTCGCTTGTCCGCGCAAGCCAACCAATCCAAACATGGCGACCGGCTAGCGGGCGATTCAATCTGTCCAGATCATCGAGCACGGTCTTGGCCGCCGCCTGCCAATCGGGCAGACGATCAAGCAGTTGCTCGGCGGCCGAATTTGCCGCCTTCGCCTCCTTGTCGTCAGGATCAAGCCAATTGACCGACAAATCCAAGTTCGGCGCGTCGAGCTGTTCGCGATGCCTCTGAAATTCCGTCGCAATCGCATTGCTGCCCTGTGCCGCGGTGGTCAAGACGCGCTGTAGCAATAACAATTTCACCACCGGTTCGACCGGTTCTGCCGTCCGGACGTATTTCATGATTTCTAGGAAGGTTCTTTCCCAGTTGGCGAAATCCATATTGGCGAGCGACAGTAACGCCTTTTGGGCTGCGCGCGAATGAGCAGCCTGGTCTTGGGTCGCCCGAGGATTCGTCCCTTGAAAGGCGTTCTTTGCAACGACTTTTTGATTCTCCGCGCCTTCGAAGCTGGTCAGATAGCGGACAGTTACCGGCTCAGAATCGAGCTTCGCCTCCTGCGTGAGGTAATATCGGATCCCATCGAGTTGAATCAGCCACAAATTGGCAATCGACTTGTCGCTCAAGAGCGTTTCAAGTTCGTTGTGCAGTTTCGCGCCATCCTCGCCTTTGCGGCGGCCGATCGCCTCCAGGTAAGGCAGACGAGCTTTCAGCTCTTCGGCCGCCGGGTATTCTCCCAGGTCGCGGAGCAGGCTCTGCGCTTCAACAGCCAGTTTCCGGGCAGCGGCGGAAGATAGTCGTCCGACATCCGCATGCGTCCATTTCGTATTGAAATCATTCCAGGCCGCCAGGCCATCCAGCCAAACAAGCTCGTGTTCAAGCACGAGCTTGAAATCCGTCGAACGGCTGTCATTGGGGAACTCCTGAACGTACCGGCTGAGGACGGCTCGGTATGTGCTCGGCGTGCCAACGTTCTCGGTGATATCGGCAAAGAGCTCGATCTGACGCTGGCGTGCGCGGACTTGATCCTGCAACACGGTTAACCGCGTGTCGGTCGGATTCAACTGCGCCATCACGTCGGAACTTACGCGCGGCGCCTTCCTCAGCGCGGTAACTCTGGTGCGCAGTCGCTCACCAGCCTCGATCGACGCTTGTAGATCGCTCGTATCGGCTTGAGCAAATGCGTCAACGTCATCGCCGAGCTTAATCAATTCCGCCGCGAACGCCTTGTCGCGCTGCTTTTGCCGCTGTCGCTCGACGTCGGCGATCGCATCCTCCAACTCGGCCAATTGCGCGCGCTCCTCGGCGGCCTTTCCCGTGCGGCGCGCGGCGTGCAGCGCCTCCTGGTCGGGCGTTTCGGCGCCGGCTTTTTCTGCCTTGGCAATTGCCGCGCGAAACGTGCGACGCCGTTCGGCTTCTTTTTTTTGCAGGTCGGCAAGTCGCATAGCGGCCCGTTCGATCTGCGGGCTGCGCGCCACGTGCGGCGCCTCAGTCCTTAGCTTTTGAAGATATGCTTGCGCCTCGCTAAGCTTGTCGTCCTTGATCAGTCCCTCGACCAGCGCGCTGCGTGCGGCCACGTCAACCCTGCGCTGCCGGTCGCGGATCGTCCAGACGATGCTGACGGCCGTGAACAATACGGCCGCTATGACGGCGCCCAACAGCAGCCTGCGTCGCCGCGCCGCGCGTGCTTCGAGGCTCTCGATCCGCATTCGACAGCGCTGCTCGAGCAACGGGGTTATGCCATGGCCATGGCGAACCACCGCGTGCGCCAGCCGCTCGTATTCAGACAACGACCGATCCTCATCCAGCGCCGTCTCCAACGCGGCCAATGCCGCCTGGTAATCCGTCTCCGCTTTCAATCGCCGGTCCTCGGCATCAATCCATTCCAAGGCCGGCGCTGCGCGCTCCGAAGGCGGATCGCCCGGCATGAGGTCGGCCGTGTCGGCGGTTGACTCCCACCGCGCGCGTAGCGCTCTCGCGCCCTCGTGGTCGAGTTCGGAATAGGCACGATTCAGCTCTGGCTCGAGGCGCGCTAGTTCCGCTCGCGCAAGCCGTTTCACTACCTCGCGTGCGCTATGAACCGCGCGCTGCACCACGACCGTCCGCGGCCGCTCCAGCCAACTGTCGTCCTCAAGCTCGGCCACGAGCACGCCCAGCGTATCCACAGCGTCGCCGCGAGCCGCCTCGTCAACTTCCGCAGGGATCTGTTCGATCCGCGCCTTCTCATAGACGCGCAAATCGTCCTGCCAGTTTGGGTTGTCTCCGTCCAGTTTCGCCAGGTGCCGGAGCGTCGCGATCCGGTCGCGCAGCGAAGCGCGCGCCAGCGCCAGCGCGCGGTGACGGCGTAACAAGGTCTGTAGCGGCTGCTCGACCGCGTAGGCCTCGTTGAGCGTGGCGGCAATATCGATCCGCAGCGCCGACGGTGCCGCTAGACCTTGTGCGACGACTCGGTCCCGCCATGCGGACAATTCTGGCGTATCGAGAAGCGCAACAACATCGAGCAGGTTCGGGTCACTGTCGCACTGCTGGATTGCCTCGCTTCGCAGACCCTTGGTCAACAGCTCGTGGCAACGCAAAAGGCGCGAATTGATCTCGTCGACGACGGCCGAATAGTCCGCGGCCGACTCGCGCAATAGTGCTTCCGCCCCCGGCCCGGTGGCGCAGAGCGCATTGAAAACGTCGGCGGCGATTCGCTGATAGTCGATCATTTTGATGATGTCGCGCCGTCAAGGCTGCCGTCTCTGTCCGGGTCAATCGAGCGCGCGAGGTCAACCTCAACGATACGCGTGCCGTCCAATAGGGCTACCGGAAGCTGAATCGCGAAAAAAATGCGAAAGTTGACCTGTTTTCCATTGATGATTTTGTACCATGCCATGAGGTTTTCAAGCCTCTTGCGATCATTTTCTAGCTTTTTTCGCTTTTCGCCCTTCAGTTCCTCCTCCTTATGCTTCAGAATGTCCACCAGTTTCGGAACTGACTCAAAGGTCAACTTTTGCTGTGCAATCCCCTCGCCTTTGTTCTCGTAGGTGGAGTAGTGGCACTTTATGGTGACCTGATCGTGCGTGGCCGATAACGTGAGGCGCGGTGGAAGTTCGGTTTGCCTTGGCGCGAGGCCGACTATAGGCGCAGAAGCTGGGTCTGGAATCAGTGAGTTCAGTGAGTCAGGCTTCTCAATGCGGTATCCTGGCAGTTTAATTGGTTCAAGCACCCAGGGCCGCGGTAATTCCACCACCGATCGCGGCTCAATGCGATATCCTGGCAGTTCAATTGGTTCAAGCACTTGAATTTCAAAAGGCCGAGTCGTGGTGAAAGCACTAAGTTTGTGAACGATCGGATCATTAAATCCTTTCAGCGCAAGCGTTGCCGGTTCTTGACGCACGTCTTTTCGAAAAGCAACGATTAATTGCTGCAAAACGTTACCGCTCGCCGCAATGGCTTGGGCGGTCAATATGCAATCCTGCAAAGCAGGGTAGACACCGGACAGATTCGTTTTCTTCCAACAAAAATTGAAAGCATTATCCGTCCAGTACAACTCGGCAGCCGTCGTAGCATCAGCAGCATTGCCTCTTTCTCCTCTAGCTAGTTCCCACGTGTCTTTGGCTGACGGTGCCTTGGGGGGGCGTATGACTAATTCTTTTGTGTCCTTGCCAAATGCTGTGTCTCCTCCGTGCAGTTCAATGTTCATCAGATAGTTTACTAGGCCTTCAGGATTCCATATCTGCTGCGCAGTCGGTTCCTCCGCAGAGCTCGACGGAGGCGCCTTGGCATCGAATACTGCTACATTCACAACGGTTCTTTTGTCCGCTGATCTTGGACTATATTCGATCTTAGGCGACATAGCCTTACGGTCATTAGTTGCGTCGCAATCAGCGATATGGGCATTATTGGCATCGTCCGATGATTGATCTTTCTGCGGCACAATTGGTGATTCGGGTTGCGGCGACTCAACTTGCGAAGCTGGTTTCGCACCCGGCTGAGCGGTGTGACCACCTCGTTTCGCGACGGTGTCTTGTCCCGGTACGAACACTCGATACGCGCCATATCCTCCAGCGCCGAGCACGGCGACCACCAGAAGCGTGATCGTCACGGACGTGGCCACGATCTTCGCCGTCGATTTCTTTTCTTTGGGTAGACCTCCCGCTGATCGCCGCCAGAACTGCGATCCCCGTTCCCGCTGCGCCACCGGTGGCGGGCCGATCGTGTATACGTCTCCATCGTCGTCGAGTGGGAATGGACCGCGACCATTAGGCGCCGACTCCGCGCGCAATCCCGAACCGCCTGATACGGCGCCGGCGAGCGACGGAGCGAGTGCCCCGCGGCCCGCCACAACAGGAGCGACGCCGGAACGCGCCGCTTCCACAAGCGCGCCGCCTTTGGCAGCTCCAAGCGGCCGGCACAGGTCGATTACGATCGTATTTGGCCGACCATGCGCCGAGCGTGCCTCGGGCGTGCCTGCGAGGACGCCGCGCCACTGGCACGCGACGCCGACCGGCAGCTTGGTGAAATAGGTACTGAACGTCACCTGCCACCGCACGTCGGAGGGCAGAAGCGCAAGCGATTCGATGACCAGCGGCAAGATGTCCATGACGTCCTTGTAAATAAGGACGGCATTTCGAGCTCTGTCGCCAAGCACCGTCTCGGCAAGCACGCCCCCCCAGCCGGCATCGCCCGTCAACGTCTTCCATGCGTGACAGATCGCCGCTTCGCTTTTGCCCTCCGGCAGCCGAGACCGGACCGGCATGATTCGCGGCTCGCCATCCCACTCGGTCCGCATCAGCCCCGGTTGTGCCAAGAGCCAGGCTGGACCCGCCGGGGGTAATTCCCCCGCGTCGAGGACCAGGTGATGCGCCAGCTTGTTGGGGCGCTGCGAATAATCCACGCCGGCTGCCGCGATCCGCGAAAGAATGTGCAGTTTGAGACCGCCGACAATAATACTCAGGTGCGAATACGCCACCGAGTTCTGCACAGCCTCGTGCGGCCCAACGACGTGCCGGTAGCCGCTGAGCGACTCGAGCTTCTCGGCCAGGTTCACCGCCATGCCCGGCGTGCTCGCCACGGTGCAAAAGCCACGGCTGCCGGGCTTCAGTCCCTTGGGGGCGGAGGTGTAGATCAGTTCCTGGATCACGCGGCTGGCTCCCTGCCTTCGATAGCGCGCGGCGCGTCGTTCGCTCGCGGTTTATGCGATCCATCCGCGGCGGCCGATTTCGACGACGGTTGGCTCGCCGAGGCTCGATGGGCCGTCGCACGCTTGAAGTAGGGAATCACGCCGCTCATCCAGCAGCACATCGCGTACAACAGCGGCACGTCGGCCCAAACCGGGCGAATATCACGCGGGCGCACCCCGAGCAGCCCGGTTTGAGGATCAACCTCCGGATTGCGCCCTATGGCGCTCACCGGGATGTACGTCACGCTCTGTGCAAAACCTTCCGCGGCGGCGACGAGTTCGGGCGAGTATTGCCACAGGACTTGCCGCACGCGGTTCGACACACCCTCGATCGACTCAAGGTCGATTGCGGCGAGATGTTGTGATTTCGACACGACGCACGGGTATCGGAGCTGCTCATTGTTCAGAAGCGAACACCACGCGTCGTATTTGGTGACGACAACGACGAGCGGTCGCGAGTGCTTACCCGACTGTTCAAGACCCACGTAGCGGCGGATGCGGTTGGCGGCTTCGGCCAGGACAACCTCTTGACGGTTCGTTCGAGCACGATCCAGCATCTGTGGATCGTGCGTGCGCCCGCGACACGCTTCGCGGAAACGAGGGTCCTGCGTGGGATCGAAAAGGTAAAAGAGCACTGCCGAGAGCGCCAAATGCCTCGTCACAGGGCTGGTGGCCGTGTCGGCGCCGGGCAGAAAATGCTCGCCCGCGTTGTCGTACAGGCATAGGGCCCGTGCGAGTCGGTCGCCTGATCCGAAGTTCGGATGGTCGTCGAGCGGCGTGAGGGAGAATATGAACGGGCGCGCGTAGCTCACCGACTGGTCGCCGAAGAGCACCGAGTTGTACAGCTCGCCCTGCAGCTCGGTCTTGCGGATGGCGACCAGCTTGTCTGGATCGGCGTTGAGAAACTGAAGCTCCTCGTATTCCGTCAGACTGCGATTCATCGCCGGATCGGCGTCGCCGAGCGCCATGCAGAAATATTTTGGCAAGTGCCGGCGAAGCTGCCAGGTCATCGACGTCAGGAAGTACGACTTGCCGCAGGCGGGCGTGCCAAGAATCGAGACAAAGAACGGCTGCATCTCGAGCATGGCGCGCGGCACCAACAGGTGGCATCGCGGACAGGCCAGGTCGTGGCATGTCATTCCACGCGGGTCGATCGCGTTGCCGTCCACCGTGAATCGGCTGGGCAAGAACCGCTGCGGCTGCTCGGGGCCCAAGCGCGCATCGCCGAGCAGATCGGGATGTTGCGCGATCCAAAGTACATCCTCCGGCGCAAACAGGTGCCAACAATGCGGGCACGTCACTCGCGACTGGAGGCGCATGCGTCTGGAATTATTGGTGCCCAAATGCCGACCGCCACTGCAAAGAGGATCCCTGCCGGGGCCACCGCGCGGACCCACGACGTATGTGCAGCTCCCCATCCTCGTCCCCGCCCGATCACGGCAGAACCGTCGCCTGCGACGCGCAGCCATTATGGTAGCCGTTGCGGCGGCCCGTCACAAATAATCCGATCCGGTCCGCGCATCCACACAGTTTGGGCGACATCACTCCCATCGCCCCGGCATCGACGCCGCCGCACAGCGGATGGGGAGGGATTCGAAGCGGTTTCCATAACCGATTGTCCAGCCGATGGTTTACAGCGATCGCCAAATCGAGGCGAAGCAGAATCCGAAGCAGTTGGCCGCGATTCTGAGTTGCAATCCGTGGTCGAAGCCTGGCCCGCGCTGCCCGAAGCGGTCAAGGCCGGCATCCTGGCGATGGTTCGCGCGGCGAAATGACGGCCGGACGTACCCCGTTGGCCCGTGGACCGGTTGGGAAACAGGGCAGGCTTATCGGGACGCAACGGACGCCCTACGCGCGCGGGCCGGCCCGTCTCTAGGCATTCAGACTAGAGGGCTGCAGCAAGCGCAGGCTGGCGCGGCTTCGCTATCGGAGCGATATGGACGTCTTGGTCTGCCTCGACGATTTGCGGGACGAAGTCCGCAGTTTGTGGAATTTTCTTCGCGGATTCGACAACAAGCATGGCGAGGTTATAGAAGGCCTCAACGTGAAATTCAGTAACTCCGTCCACAATTGTCGGGTCGCGCTGAGCAAGCGCCACCATTTTCTTGAGGCAACTGTGGATAGTACATGCGTGAAATTTGATTTGCTCGGCCAGCGTCCAGCGCTGCTTTCGAATCACGAACATGATGTCATGTTCAAGCGACCGAAGGTAATTGCGAAACTCTCCGATGGTCAACTCGTCGTCTAAGCCATTTTCAAGCTTGGAAATTCGGCTCTGAGAACATCCGAGTCGTTTAGCCATCTCCACTTGCGAAACTCCGTTTGCCGACCTCATGCCAAACAAGAAATGTACGATTGCTTGCTGATTCAAACGCGAAGCCAATTGGTCCCCTGCCTCGGAATCTCCTGATACATCACGGACCAAGTCCGCCATGTTCTCGTATGTTTTCATCGCTTCCACCTTGCGTGGGTTGTTGTTGCGCGAGCTGCTGGACATATTCAATGCTGTAAAGAATGTCGCCCGGCTGCGTGTCCTTCAGCCCAAGGGTTATTAGGTGGAGAATCTCGACCGCAGTTTGAGGAAAGACATATAGGCGCATCTCCACTAATCCACGTCCCTTATTTGAGCCCCCCTCCTTCTTGCCGCCGCCTCTTTGGTCTATAGCAACCACATCATGCGGCTCTGGGTGAATCCATCCGGCCTGGATTTGTTTGGGCTTCGTGCCCTGTTGAAGTGCCTGCAAATACCGTTGCGCATTGCCCGTAACGGCAAGAACCTCTCGATCATAACGCTTTTGCAGTTTGTTCTGGCGTTTAATATATTCGTCGGATGGTTGTGCTAACCACATGGATTATTGCTCCACGGAATATTTTGTCAACTACAAATGTCCATATACAGCCATTATATTCCATTTGGGAATATTGATCAACCTATTTGGGGTATATTCCCCTGTACAGTAGTCTGTGCGGGATGGCTCTGAATTCTGAACGAATGAACGCGATTCAACTGCCTGGGCCATGAATGCCGTCGAACAGTCCATTCACGAAGTCGATTTCTGCGGCCAAGTCGCGACGGCCGTAGCCGCGATGCACGCCGAGGATCCCACTTTCCCCTTCGCTAACGCTCGGCTAGAGGGCTTTGGCATTGGGGCTGCCAAGCGGAAGCGGAAGGATCTACGGTTCTTCGAACCCGGCGGCAAGCTGGCACTGTGCGGCGAAGTGAAGCTACCCGGCACGCCCGAAGGCCGCTCACCCTATGACGATGCGGTCTATCAGGACGCCGCACAGAAGGCTGACAATGCGGCCGTGCGCTTCTTTTTCACATGGAACGTCAACGTCTTCGTTCTGTGGGACCGGTCGCAATGGGATAAGCCAATCCTGGAGCGCCGCGTGCGCGAATGGAAACTCGGGCTGACGCTGGCCGGCCCAGAAGACGTAGCCCGCGCCGAGAACCTGGAATTCATTCGCACGCGATTTCTGCCGGATTTGCTCCGCGACCTAGGCGATATCTACACCGGCCGGCGGCGCGACTGGACGATGCCGGCGGACGACATCTTTGTTCGGTCGCTCGAAAGTCACCTGGACTGGCCGGTCCAGCTCGCAACGGCCTATCTCATCGACCGCACCGAGCGCAGTAGGCCATTCGACGCGAAGGTCCAGCAGTGGCTTGCGGACCAAGATTGGATTTTCGTCCGCAACGATGCTGACCAGTGGCGCGACGCGCTAACGAACATGGCGAAGACGCTCGCCTACGTGTGGGCGAACCGCCTCATTTTCTACAAGGCACTGCGAGCCCGGTTCAGTGACCTGCCGCGGCTTCAACTGAAACGGTCCGTTACTGCGGCCGCCGATGCGTCCGCAGCCTTCGACCGCTACTTCCAAAAGGCGGTAGACCGAAGCGGCGACTACGAGACGCTACTAATTCCGCACGCGCCGGATTGGGCGTCGGCCATTGTGTTCGATGCACCGAACGCCCTGGACGCCTGGCGCGGTTTGCTCCGCGGTATCGAGTCGGTCGATTTCAAAGACGTTCCGTCGGACATTGTGGGCCGCATCTTTCAGAAGCTCATCGGCCCGGACGAGCGGCACCGCTACGGGCAGCATTTCACTGGCGACGACGTGGTAGACCTGATAAACGCATTTTGCATTCGCGGCGGCGCGGACACCGTGCTTGATCCGGCATGTGGTTCGGGGAGCTTTCTGGTTCGCGCGTACTACCGCAAGCGCTACCTGGACCCGACACGCGAGCACCTGGACCTGCTCGCCGACTTGTTCGGCTGCGACATCGCGCTTTACCCGGCGCACCTGGCGACACTGAATCTCGCTGCACGCGAAATCAGTGACGAAGCGAACTACCCGCGGATCGCGCGGCGCGATTTCTTCGACGGTGAGCCGAGCAAGCCGTTCTGCACGATTCCCGATAACGCCGGCGGGACGCTGGCCGTCATGCTGCCGACGCTGGACGCCGTGGTCGGCAATCCGCCGTACGTGCGCCAAGAGAAGATTGAAAAGACCGACAAGGCGAAGTACAGCCGGCTTGCGTCTGACGCCTGGCGCAACCTGAAACTATCCGGCCGGGCGGACCTACACTGCTACTTCTGGCCCGTCGTGACGAAGCTCTTAAAACCAGATGGTTACTTCGGCTTTCTGACAAGCTCGTCCTGGCTGGACGTGGAATATGGCTTCGCGCTCCAAGGCTGGATTTTGCGACATTTCAAGCTGCTGGCCGTCATGGAAAGTAACGCGGAACCGTGGTTCACCGACGCCCGTGTGAAGACCGTCGTCACGATCGTGCAACGTTGCGACGAAGAAGCGCAACGCATGGCCAATCTGGTCCGTTTCGTGCGCTTTGACAAGCCGCTGCGCGACATCATCGGCGTCGCATCCGGCACCGACGAAGCAGAGCGGCAACGCGCGGTCGAAGGGTTGGGCGACCGCATCCTATCCGCTACGGCCGACACCGAAGACGACAAGCTTCGGATCATCGTCAAGCCACAGCGTGAGCTTTGGGCCGATGGGGTTCGTGCCGGTTCAATCCTGCGCGACGTGGAGCCGGGAAGCGACAGCGACGATGAAGCAGGCGACGGCGAAGCCGAAGTGAGCGAGTGGCCGGCGGAACAGGCGATGGACCCCGGCGCTGGCGAGTACGTGGCCGGCAAGTGGGGGCGGTACATCTGTTCTGCCTCTGATGGAACTGGAATGGCCGGCTGCGGGGGTTAGCATAACCCTGGCGGAGGATCATTCCATGAGCGGACCGAAGACGCGTCGACACTTTTCAGCGGAGCAGAAGGCCCAGGT
>Ga0187892_10000442_pt1 | contig 107785 bp, 100 predicted proteins | sample MA1701073metaG_FD_139345 | JGI IMG/M metagenome (GOLD analysis project Ga0187892, IMG submission 139345) | Bio-ooze microbial communities from a basaltic lava cave in the Kipuka Kanohina Cave System on the Island of Hawaii, USA - MA170107-3 metaG ... | reverse complement strand
TGCTGCGAGCCGACCGGCCACCGGTAAGCCGTGTGCGGGAAATCCGCACGCACGGTTTGAAAGGGGGCGTTGGTTCGCGAACCGGCCTCTGGCCTTGTTAACAACCAACGTCTACCAATGCTCCGCAGCCCCATCAAACACTGTAGAAACTGTGGCACGGCCGTCACCTACCGGCTGCCCGACGACGGCGACACCAAGATACGGGCGGTTTGTCCCGCCTGTGCCACCGTCCACTACGAGAACCCGCTCAATGTGGTCGGTACTGTGTCCCATTTCGGCGAGCGCGTGCTGCTGTGCAAACGAAATATCGAGCCGCGCTGGGGCAAGTGGACACTGCCCGCGGGCTTCATGGAGCTCGGCGAAACCACAGCCGAGGGCGCGGCCCGCGAAACCGACGAAGAGGCTGGCGCCCACATCGAGATGGAAGCGCTGTTCACGGTCATGAACGTCGTGCGGGTCGGCCAGGTCCACCTGTTCTACCGGGCCCGCCTGCTCAGCGACCAGTTCAAGCCCGGCCATGAGACCCTGGAGGCCCGGCTATTCACCGAAGACGAAATTCCCTGGGACGAGATCGCCTTCAAAACCGTCAAGGAAACACTGGTCTGCTACTTTGCCGACCGCCGCCGCGGCGAATTCTCGGTACACAACATCGACATCGCCTGAGAGGCTGAGCCGGCAGCCTCCCGCCCTCGCCGCACGGGGAACGGCGGGGACCGGGATACTTGCAGACGCAGGCCTCTGGCAAACCGATGGCAGGCACCAAAAAGCAAAAAGCGAGTTGAAGCTTCCTTCAACTCGCTCATGTTTTCGTTGGTCGGCGTGAAAGGATTCGAACCTTCGACCCCTTGCACCCCATGCAAGTGCGCTACCAGGCTGCGCCACACGCCGACAAGCCTTGCATTATAGCCTGCTACTCAGTGGGTTACGGTCAGCAGGTCACGAATTTCAAACAATTCCCGCCGCAAGAGCAGCAATTTTTGCGAAGCCTGGATTTCATCGCCGCCAGACAGACTGTCTTCGAAGTCCTCGAAACCCGAGTCCTCGGCTTCAAGCACCTCGACTCCTTCGAGCATCACCTCGCCCGCCTTGCGTTTGTCGCGATCCACCTGAACCAGCTCCTGCAGCTTGTTGCGTGCACCGCTGATGGTGAAGCCCTGGTCGTACAGCAGATCGCGGATGCGGCGGATCATCAGCACCTCGTGGTGTTGGTAGTAACGCCGATTGCCACGCCGTTTCATGGGACGCAGCTGCGTGAACTCCTGCTCCCAATAGCGCAGCACGTGTGGCTTGACGCCGCACAAATCACCCACCTCACCAATGGTGAAATAGCGTTTGGCCGGAATGGGCGGGAGAGCTTTCTCCATTGAAATCAAAGCCGTACAGGGGAAAGTTTTTAGATTACTCTAAGTCGGCAGACTGTGCAAAGCACGTCCGCGAACCTGCACAGCTGCAAGTGCCAACTAATACCGCTTCATGACGCCCCAAATGCGCCCGGCGGCAATTCAGCCTTCCTCCGCCGCCGCAGCGTCGCCCTGAATCTGGCCCTTGAGTTTGTGGCTGGCGTGAAAAGTCACGACCCGGCGCGCCTGGATGGGAATGGCCTCGCCGGTGCGCGGGTTGCGGCCCGGCCGCGGTGCCTTGGTGCGGATCTGGAAATTGCCGAAGCCGGAAATCTTGACATCGCGGCCCTCGACCAGGCTGTCGGCAATCAGGTCGAAGAAGGCGTCGATCATGTCCTTGGATTCGCGCTTGTTGAGGCCGATCTGCTCAAACAGCAGCTCCGCCAGTTGCGCCTTGGTCAAGGCTAGGGTCTCCAGGCTTTCGACAGCGAATTCCATGACGCCCTCCGTTGTGATGTTTTTGCTCACGTCCGCAACCTCGCGCCGACCTGCCGCCCCAGTTGTTCGATGACGGCCTGGACCGCAGCCTCAATTTGCTCGTCGGTCAAAGTGGCCTCGTCGCTGTTGAGCGTCAGGCGCACCGCCAGGCTTTTCTCACCCTCGGCCAGCCCCCCGACAGCGGGCAGATGCTCGGCGCCCTTGACCGGCTTGGGGCGGTAGACATCGAACAAGACCGCGTCGCGCAGCAGGCCGGCAGTGGGGGCCGCGTGAACCGCCGCCAGCAGCGCAGCATGCGTCACCTTTTCCGCCACCACCAGGGCGATGTCGCGTTCGACCGCCTGGTGCTTGGCCACCGGCTTGAACGCCGGCACGGCGCGTTGCAGCACGGCGTCGAGCTCCAGCTCGAACATGACGGGGGCCTGCGCCAAATCGTAGGCCTGCCGCCACCTGGGATGCAATTCGCCGACGAATCCGATCGCGCGGCCGTCCAGCAACACCCTGGCACAACGGCCGGGATGCATGGCCGGATGCTCGGCAGCCTCGAACACGGCTTTCACGGGCGCCAGCAGGGCCTCAACATCGCCCTTGACATCGAAGAAGTCTGCCGCCTGCTCCTTGCGCCCCCATTGCAGGCTGTCCGCCGCGCCATAGGCCATGCCTGCCACACGCATGGGCTGGCGAAAACCCTCGACCGTGATGTCGCTGTTCTTGACGGAGGCATCGCGCAGGTACACGCGGCCGAGCTCGAACACACGCACACGCTCGGCCTTGCGGTCGGTATTGAACTTCACCACCTGCAGCAGCGAGCCCAACAACGACGAGCGCATCACGCTCATCTGGCTGGCGATCGGGTTGAGCAGCCTGATGGGATCGGCGTTGCCGGCGAGCTCATGCTCCCAGCGCTCGTCGACAAAGCTGAAATTGATGGTTTCCTGGTAACCCAGCGCCGCCAGGGCGCGTCGCACGCCGAACGGGCCGCGCTGCGCTTCGGTGCGGACCTTGGCGGTGATGGGCGCCAAGGGCGGTGTGGCGGGCAGCTGGTTGTACCCGACCAAGCGGGCGACCTCTTCGATCAAGTCTTCCTCGATCTGCAGATCAAAGCGGTACGGCGGCGGTGTCACCGTTACCACGCCGTCGCCCTCGGTCACCCACAGGCCCAGGCGCTTGAGCGCATCGGCGCACTGAGCCTGGGTCAGCGGCATGCCGATCACTTTCGCCGCGCGAGCCACGCGCATGCCCACGGGCTGGGGCCTGGGCAGCTGGACCCGGCTGTCGTCTATCGGACCGGCCTCACCACCGCAAATATCGAGGATGAGCCGGGTGATGCGCTCGATGTGCTCCACCGTCTGGCTCGGGTCCACGCCGCGCTCGAAGCGGTGGCCGGCGTCGGTGGAGAAGTTGTAGCGGCGCGAGCGGCCCGCGATCGCCTTGGGCCACCAGAAGGCGGCCTCGACATAGACGTTCTTCGTATCATCCGACACGGCCGTGGCATCACCGCCCATGATTCCGGCCAGCGATTCGACCTGCCGGTCGTCTGCGATCACGCCCACTTGCTCGTCAACGCCCACCGTATTGCCGTTGAGCAGCGTGAGCTGCTCGCCCGAGCGGCCCCAGCGTACATCGAGTCCGCCGTGGATCTTGTCGAGATCGAACATATGCGAGGGACGGCCGAACTCGAACATCACGTAGTTGGAGATGTCCACCAGCGGCGACACGCTGCGCTGGCCGCAGCGCGCCAGGCGATCCACCATCCACTGGGGCGTGGCGGCCTTCGTATTGACATGGCGCACGATGCGGCCCGAGAAACGGCCGCACAGATCGGGCGCACTGATCTTGACGGGCAGCTTGTCCTGGTGCTTGACCGGCGCCGCAGGAAACGCAGGCTCCAGCAAAGGTGAGCCCGTCAGCGCCGACAGCTCACGGGCAATGCCGTACACGCTCAAGGCATGGGCCAGATTGGGCGTGAGCTTGAGGGTGAACAGCGTGTCGTCCAGGAACAGGTGCTGGCGGATGTCTTGGCCCACGATGGCGTCGGCCGCCAGCTCGAGCAGGCCGCCGTGGTCTTCCGAGAGCTTGAGTTCGCGCGCCGAGCACAGCATGCCCTGGCTTTCCACGCCACGCAGCTGGCCCAGCTTGATCACAAACGGCTTGCCGTCCTCGCCGGGCGGCAGTTCGGCGCCAACCAGCGCGCACGGCACCTTGATGCCGGCGCGGGCATTCGGTGCTCCGCACACGATGTTGAGCAAACTCCCCTGGCCCACATCAACCTGGCACACGCGCAGGCGGTCGGCATTCGGATGCTGCACAGCTTCCTTGATGTCACCGACCACTATTTTTGTGAACGGCGGCGCGACGGGCTTGAGCTCCTCGACTTCGAGCCCGGCCATGGTCAGGGTCTCGGCCAGTTGCTCGGTGGACAGCGGCGGGTTGCAGAATTCGCGCAACCAGGATTCCGGGAATTGCATGGTCAGATTCTCTAATCGGTCGGGGACAGGGCTGGCACCTTCGGTGCTGCGGCCTGTCCCGCAAATTCATTCATCACTGGAACTGGCTCAGGAAACGGATGTCGCCGTCAAAGAACAGGCGCAGGTCGCTCACGCCGTAGCGCAGCATGGCCAAACGATCGATGCCCGCCCCAAAGGCAAAGCCTATGTATCTCTCGGGATCGAGGCCGAAATTGCGCACCACGTTGGGATGCACCTGACCGGAGCCGGCGACTTCGAGCCAGCGTCCGGCAAGGGGCCCGCTGCTGAACTGGATATCCACCTCGGCACTGGGCTCGGTGAACGGGAAGTAGCTGGGCCTGAATCTCAGCACCAGATCGTCGGTCTCGAAAAAACTGCGGCAGAAATCGGTGAAGACGACTTTGAGATCCTTGAAGCTCACGTTCTCGCCAATCCACAGGCCCTCGAACTGGTGGAACATCGGCGAGTGGGTGGCATCGCTGTCCACTCGGTAGGTGCGACCCGGGGCGATGACACGGATCTCCGGCATGGTCTGGCCCGCGTCGAGCATGGCCCCGTATTTCTTGACGTGCTGCACGGCATAGCGGTTTTGCATGGGACTGGTGTGGGTGCGCAGCAAATACCCGCCTTCCACATAAAACGTGTCGTGCATGGCGCGCGCCGGATGATCGTCGGGGAAATTGAGCGCGCCGAAGTTGAACCAGTCGTTCTCGATCTCGGGGCCGTCGGCGATGTCGAAGCCCATCGACGAAAAAATCGCTTCGATGCGTTCCGCAGCCAGACTCACCGGATGCAGGCCACCCTGCCCTCGCTGGCGTCCCGGCAGCGTCACATCGAGCGCCTCGGCCTTGAGCTGGAGCTGCAATTCGGCATCGGCCAGCGCCTGGCGACGCGCCGTCAGCGCGGTCTCGATCGCCTGCTTGGCCAGGTTGATGGCAGCGCCGCGCGACTTTTTCTCGTCCACGCTCAAGGCCGCCATGCCCTTCATCAGCTCGGTGATGCGGCCCGACTTGCCCAGAAACTGGGCCTTGGCGTTTTCCAGGTCAGCGGGCGTGCCGGCCTGCGCGAAACTGGTCTTGGCACTGTCGACGATTGCGTCCAACTCGTTCATAAAATCTCTTGTCAATGAAAAAGGGCTAAAGCTCTTCTCAAGCTCTAGCCCTTGTTTCTTGTGCGCAAGGCGCTATCAAAACGATAGCGACCTGCCGTGAAAATCAAGCAGCCAGCTTGGCCTTGACTTGCTCCACGATGCTGCCGAACGCAGCCTTGTCATGCACGGCGAGGTCGGCCAGCACCTTGCGGTCGATCTCGATGGCGGCCTTCTTCAGGCCATTGGCGAACTGGCTGTAGGTCAGGCCGCATTCACGCGCAGCGGCGTTGATACGCGCGATCCACAGCTGGCGGAACACGCGCTTCTTGGTGCGGCGGTCACGGTAGGCATATTGCCCAGCCTTCATCACCGCTTCTTTGGCGATGCGGAACACATTGCCGCGGCGGCCGCGGAAACCTTTGGCCAGAGCCAGGACTTTCTTATGGCGGGCGCGAGCCGTGACACCACGTTTGACGCGAGGCATGGTAGTTCTCCTTGTTCGTCGGTTGATTACAGGCCGGCCAGGGGCAGCATCTGTGCGATGTGGCCCATGTTGGTCTCATGCACCGTCACCGCGCCGCGCAGCTGGCGCTTGTTCTTGGTGGTCTTCTTGGTCAGGATGTGACGCTTGAAGGCTTGACCGCGCTTGACGGTACCACCCGGACGAACACGGAAGCGCTTTTTGGCGCTGCTCTTGGTCTTCATTTTGGGCATGTGAATGCTCCTTCTTCGTTGTGCTCGTGAGGCGTCTGCAAACTCCTTGCAGCCTTGATGGCCCCGAGCCACTTTGTGTGGCGAGTTCCTAGGCTCTCCACTTTGTGTGGCGAGCTCTCAGGCTCTCCACAGGGTGGTGAGCAGGCGACCACCCGCTCACCACCCATATCCTTTACGTTGAGGCGGCTGGCGCCACCTCGGCAGCGGGCTTGGCCCCCGGCTTTTTACGGCCCGGCGCAATCATCATGATCATCTGCCGGCCTTCGAGCTTGGGAAACTGCTCGACCACGATCGAATCTCCAAGGTCGTCACGGATGCGCTGCAACAGCGCCATTCCGATCTCCTGGTGCGTGATCTCGCGGCCACGAAAACGCAGCGTGATCTTGCACTTGTCGCCATCCTCAAGAAAGCGCCGGATGTTGCGCATCTTGATGTTGTAGTCCCCCTCGTCGGTGCCGGGCCGGAACTTGATTTCCTTGACCTCGATGACCTTCTGCTTGGCCTTCGCTTCCGCCGCCTTCTTCTGTTCCTGGTACTTGAACTTGCCGTAGTCCATCAGACGGCACACCGGCGGATTCGCCGCGGCCACGATTTCGACCAGGTCCACGTCTCGCTCGCCGGCCATGCGCAAGGCATCGGCCAGACTCACAATACCCAGGGGCTCGTTGTCGGGCCCGCTCAGGCGGACCTCGGGAGCCATGATTTCCCGATTCAGGCGATGCTTGCGCTCTTCGCGGTGACGGCGATCACGAAATTCAGTAGCGATGGTTCAAGTCCTTCACGATTTTTGCTACAAAAAGCGTAGCTAACGCCGCCCAATCCACGCGGGCTAAAGCATGGTTTACTTAAAATCAGGCTTTAGAAGCAATGTCCCCGGCGATGGTTTGCGCAAACGCTTCGAGGGACATTGCACCGAGGTCTTTGTTACCCCGGGCGCGCACTGCTACGGCACCTGCTGCCTTCTCCTTGTCGCCCACGACCAGGATGTAGGGCAGCTTTTGCAACGAATGCTCGCGTATTTTATACGTAATTTTCTCGTTACGCAGGTCCAGCTCAACCCTAAGCCCTTGATTTTGCAGCGTTTTGGCTACTTCCCGGGCGTAGTCGGCCTGGGCATCGGTGATGTTGAGCACCGCGACCTGCACCGGCGCCAGCCAGGTCGGCAGAGCGCCGGCATGCTCTTCGAGCAAAATGCCGATGAAGCGCTCCAGGCTGCCGACGATGGCGCGGTGCAACATGACCGGTCGGTGGCGGGCCCCGTCTTCGCCCACGAATTCGGCGTCCAGCCGCTCCGGCATGGAAAAGTCCACCTGGATGGTGCCGCACTGCCACTGGCGGCCAATGGCGTCCTTGAGCGTGTATTCGATCTTGGGGCCATAGAAGGCGCCCTCGCCCTTCGCAATTTCGAACTCGCAGCCCGAGGCGCGCAGGCTTTGCATCAGCGCGTGCTCGGCCTTGTCCCAGCTTTCCTCCGAACCAATCCGTCCCTCCGGCCGCGTGGCGATCTTGTAGATGATGTTGTGGAAGCCGAAGTCGCGGTAAACCTTCTGCAGCAAGGCCGTGTAATTGACACATTCATCGAGGATCTGGTCCTCGGTACAAAAGATGTGGCCGTCGTCCTGCGTGAAGCCGCGCACCCGCATGATGCCGTGCAGCCCGCCCGTCGGCTCGTTGCGGTGGCACTGGCCGAACTCGCCGTAACGCAGCGGCAGGTCGCGGTAGCTCTTGATGCCCTGCTTGAAGATCAGGATGTGGCCGGGGCAGTTCATGGGCTTGAGCGCGTATTCGTGCTTCTCGCTCTCGGTCGTGAACATGTTCTCGCGATACTTCTCCCAGTGGCCGGTTTTTTCCCACAGCGTCTTGTCGATGATCTGCGGGCCCTTGACCTCCTGGTAGCCGTTGTCGCGGTAGACCTGGCGCATGTACTGCTCCACGCCCTGCCACACGGTCCAGCCCCTGGGGTGCCAGAACACCAGGCCGGGCGCGTGGTCATCGATGTGGAACAGGTCCAGCTCCTTGCCGAGCTTGCGGTGGTCGCGCTTTTCGGCCTCCTCGAGCATGGTCAGGTACTGCTGGAGTTCGTCCTTGCTGGCCCAGGCCGTGCCATAGACGCGCTGCAGCATCTCGTTGCGGTGGTCGCCGCGCCAGTAGGCGCCGGCCACCTTCATGAGCTTGAAGTGCTTGAGCTTGCCGGTACTGGGCACGTGGGGGCCGCGGCACAGATCCTCAAAGCCGCCTTCGCGGTACAGGCTCACATCCTCGTTCGCCGGAATGCTGGCGATGATCTCGGCCTTGTAGTGCTCGCCCAGGCTCTTGAAGTAGGCCACGGCCTCATCGCGCGGCAGTACGCGGCGCGTGACCGGCTCGTCCTTGGCGGCGAGTTCGGCCATGCGCTTCTCGATCGCCGCCAGATCTTCCGGCGTGAACGGGCGTTTGTACGAGAAGTCGTAGTAAAAGCCGTTCTCGATCACCGGGCCTATCGTGACCTGGGCGTCGGGGAACAGCTCCTTGACCGCATAGGCCAGCAGATGGGCGGTGGAATGGCGGATGACTTCCAGCCCGTCCGCATCTTTGGCCGTGACGATGGACAGCGGCGCATCGGCCGTGATCGTGTAGCTGGTGTCCACGACCTTGCCGTCGATCTTGCCGGCCAGTGCCGCCTTGGCCAGACCGGAGCCGATCGAGGCAGCGACTTCGGCCACCGTGACCGGGCCGGGGTAGTCGCGTTTGGAGCCGTCAGGAAGCGTGATTTGGATCATGGTGATGAATGGGGAGAAAGACAAACAAAAAAGCGCGGATCAGGCCGCGCTTGTTCTGGGGATCGGTGCAAATCTCGTGCAGGCGCGAACTGCCAGCCTCAACGGCCAGTGATCATCTCCAATGTAGTTCGCGGTGTCATAACCAGATTGCCTTTCTCGCTCTTGTTGCCAGTAGATCGCTGCATTTTAACCGCTGGCAGAAGAAAACCCGGTCTGGCAGGACCGGGTTTTTGGACCGACTCAAGCCGGGATCAGTGGAACTGCTCTTCCTCGGTCGAGCCGGTCAGCGCGGTGACGCTGGACTGGCCGCCCTGGATCACGGTGGTCACGTCGTCGAAGTAGCCGGTGCCGACTTCCTGCTGGTGGCTCACGAAGGTGTAGCCGCGGTCGCGCGCTGCGAATTCGGGCTCCTGCACCTTCTCGACATAGGCCGACATGCCGCGCGCCACATAGTCCTGCGCCAGGTCGTACATGTTGTACCACATGGAGTGGATGCCGGCGAGCGTGATGAACTGGTACTTGTAGCCCATGGCGCCCAGCTCTTTCTGGAACTTGGCGATGGTCGCGTCGTCCAGGTTCTTCTTCCAGTTGAACGAGGGCGAGCAGTTGTAGGCCAGCATCTTGCCGGGATGGACCTTGTGCACGGCGTCGGCGAACTTCTTGGCGAAGGCCAGGTCGGGCGTGCCGGTTTCGCACCACACGAGGTCGGCGTAGTAGGCGTAGGCGATGGCGCGGCTGATGGCCTGGTCGATGCCCTTCTTCGTCTTGTAGAAACCTTCGGCCGTGCGCTCGCCGGTCAGGAAGGGCTTGTCGTTTTCGTCGTAGTCGGAGGTCAGCAGGTCGGCCGCTTCGGCGTCGGTGCGGGCGATGACCAGCGTGGGCGTGCCGCAGACGTCGGCCGCCATGCGCGCGGCGATCAGCTTCTGCACGGCTTCCTGGGTGGGCACCAGCACCTTGCCGCCCATGTGGCCGCACTTCTTGACGGAGGCCAGCTGGTCTTCGAAGTGCACGCCGCCGGCGCCGGCGCGGATCATGGCCTTCATCAGCTCGAAACCATTGAGCACGCCGCCAAAACCGGCTTCGGCATCGGCCACGATGGGGGCGAAGTAGTCGATGTAGCCCTTGTCGCCGGGGTTCACGCCCTTGGACCATTGGATCTCGTCGGCGCGGCGGAAGGTGTTGTTGATGCGCTCGACCACCGTCGGCACCGAGTTGACCGGGTACAGCGACTGGTCGGGATACATGGCGGCGTAGGAGTTGTTGTCGGCCGCGACCTGCCAGCCCGACAGGTAGATCGCCTTGATGCCGGCCTTGACCTGCTGCATGGCCTGGCCACCGGTGAGCGCGCCCAGGCAGTTGACATAGGGCTCGTTGTTCACCAGGTTCCACAGCTTCTCGGCGCCACGGCGGGCCAGCGTGTACTCGATGGGGAAGGAACCGCGCAGGCGCACCACGTCGGCCGCGCTGTAGCCGCGCTTGATGCCCTTCCAGCGGGGGTTGGTGGCCCAGTCTTTTTCCAGGGCTTCGATCTGCTGTTCGCGGCTGAGTTGTTCTGTGATCGTTTGCGGCATGAGTTCACTCCATGAGTTGATTGAAACGGGACGGCGCCTGCTTGATTGCAAAACCGGTGCCGGTGGAAGAACTTTAAGTCTTCTATAAGACCGTGTAAAGCTCTTATGTCTTATAGAAGACAAAAATTTATCCCAATCAATTCAATCACTTACGAACGTAAAGCCGCAATGCGAAATTCGGACTCTCGTATTGAGAAAAATTTCTGCAATGCAGCAACTGTCATTTTCTTGATATGAAATGAGGATTTCGCCAACTGAAATCAGCTGCGACGATCCTTGACCCAGTCGCCGCTGGCAATGACAGGGGCACCAACGATGTAGCGCGGATTGATCTCGTAGACGACGCACATCAGGCGCTGGCCCGCGACATCGACCGCGATTTCGCGCTTGAAGTACTCGTCCTTTTGCTGCGGATAGAGCTCCTCGATTTCGTCGAGCTGGCGCTCCAGCGCAGGCTCGACGGAGTAGACCTCGCCCACCACGCGGCCCGCGCCGCCGAGCACCACGCCCGGATAAGCCCCCAGGTGGTACATCGTGCCGTGAATGGTGCACGAGCCTACATAGCGCGGTGCCGGCGACAGCCGGGTCATGTCGTTGTCGTCGCCGCGGCGCAGCGTGCCGTAGACGAACACGTGGCGCCGGGAGGCAGACAGTACAGGGTGCGGGGCAGTATCTTGGGGCATGGTTCGGCCTCCAGAAAAAGCCATTCGAAAATCGTCGAACTTCTAGCCGAGCGCGCGGGCGCTGACCACGATGCCGTCTTCATCGGCATAAAGCCAGTCGCCGGGGCGGACCCAGACGCCCTGGATCTGCACCGCCACATCGCGCTGGCCTTCGTTGCGCTTCTCGGTTGGCAAGGGCATGGACGCCAGGGCGCGGATGCCCAGTTGGTGCGCGGCGAGTTCGGCCACATCGCGCACGCAGCCATCGATCACCACGCCGGCCCACCCGTTTTTGGCGGCCGCCGCCCCGAGGTTGCCGCCCAGCAGCGCGCGGCGCAGCGAGGCGCCGCCGTCGACCACCAGGACCCGGCCCACACGACCAGCGGGAGTCTCAAGATACCCGGGGGAGTCGACAGCCGCCTTGACCAGCGAGTTGTCCTCGAAGCATTTGACGGTGACCACCGGCCCGCAGAACTTGGCGCAAGCGCCGAAGTCGCGGAACACGGGCGGCAGCACGCGGAACTCGCCCGAGGCATCGTTCTTGTAGGCGTCGCACCAGTCGCAGGTGCTGAACTGGGTGGAAGGCGCGGGGCTCATTTTCCGGTGACTTTCCTGATGGCGGGTTTGATGTTCTCCCGGCGGGCCGGCAGCACCACGGCGTTGTCACGCGGCGCGTTGAGCACGAGGGAGGTCGAGGTTTCGGTGAGGATACAAAACTTCGTGACCAGCGCGTCCGGATGGGCCACGTCGATCACCGCGAGCTCCAGCGCCCACCTGCCGTCTCCCGTGACGTTGCAAGCATCGAGCACCACGCATATCTGCTCGATGAGCTTGACCACGCGCGCGTGCCTGTTGGGTCATGCATCGCCCGCGCGGGGCATGCGCCACGCCGTTGTGAACCCGGTGATCGCACTGCTCCCGGGGATGGTGGAGGCCATCGAAATCGTCACCGCTGTCGAGTGGATTTCGTGCGGCGTGATCCTGCTCGGCTTTGCTCTGAGCCACAGAGGGGAAACCGCCCGAAAACGGCGCATGAAAAAACAACAGGCCAGAGGGAAAAAAGTGCGTTTTCACTTGGAAACGCGTTTTTTCTCCAGTAGCATGCGCATACCAGTGAACAGGCAGTATTTCACTGGGGGTTAATCAACTTCTAGAAGGAAATTCAATCATGGCAACTGCAAAGAAAGCTCCGGCTAAGAAAGCGCCTGCAAAAAAGGCCGCGCCGGCAACGAAGGCTGCACCGGCGAAGAAAGCGGCAACACCGGCCAAGAAGGTAGCCGCCAAGGCCCCGGCCAAGAAGGCGGCACCGGCCAAAAAAGCCGCTCCCGCCAAGAAGGCCGCTCCGGCCAAGAAAGTAGCAGTGAAGAAGGCGCCCGCCAAAAAGCGCACGCCCAACGCTGCGTTCATGAAGGCCCTGACGCCCAGCGCCGCCCTGGCCGCCGTGGTGGGTTCGACCCCGCTGCCGCGCACCGAAGTGGTCAGCAAGCTGTGGACCTACATCAAGAAAAACAGCCTGCAGGACAAGGTCAACAAGCGCATGATCAACGCCGACGCCAAGCTGAAGGAAATCTTCGGCAAGGCCCAGGTGTCGATGTTCGAGATGGCTGGCCTGATCGGCAAGCACGTCAAGTAATCAGGTCTCGCGCTGATTCAAAAGGCCGGTTCCCACCGGCCTTTTTTCTTGCCTCCTTGAATTGAAACGGGCCCAAGCCCGCATGCACCGGTCGCGATGCGCTATTGTTTTTGCAGCGACGCCTGTGTGATGGCGGCCAGCGTGCCGCGCGTGGTGATCACCTCGGGGTCCAGCATCACCTCGATCAAGGTGCCTTCGCTGCGCGCCAGCGCCGCGACCAGCTCGGGCTCGAACTCGGCCGTGCGCGTGACGCGCACGCCCGCATAGCCGTAGGCGCGCGCCAGCGCCGCGAAGTCGGGGTTCATCAGCTGCGAGCCGCTCACATGCGTGGGGTACTCGCGCTCCTGGTGCATGCGGATGGTGCCGTACATGCCGTTGTTGAGCAGCACGACGATGGTCCTGGCGCCGTGCTGCACGGCCGTGGCCAGCTCCTGGCCGTTCATCAGGAAGTCGCCGTCACCGGCCATGGTGAAGGCCAAGCGGCCGGTCGTGATGGCCGCGGCAATGCCCGCGGGCACGCCATAGCCCATGGCGCCCACGGTGGGGGCCAGCTGGGTCTTGCAGCCCTTGGCCAGGCCGTGGTGACGGAAGAAGCGGTGCACCCAGCTCGCAAAGTTGCCGGCGCCGTTGGTCAGCACGGCATCGGTGGGCAGGTGCTTTTGCAGCAGGGCCACGATGGCGGGCATGTCAATGTCGCCGGGCAGCGGCTGGGGCTCCAGATTGGCCAGGTAGTCGGCATGGCAGGCCTGCGCCCAGGCGTCCCAGGGCAGCAGGGGCGGCGCCGTCAGCACCTCCAGCGAGCGGGCCGCGGCATTCATGGTGGCGTTGATCGCCAGGTCGGCCTGGTACACGCGGTTGAGCTCCTCGGCGCTGGCGTGGATATGGACCAGCTTCTGCTTCGGCCGCGGCGCCTCGATCAGCGTGTAGCCGCCCGTCGTGGCCTCGCCCAGCCGCGGGCCCAGCGCGAGGATCAGGTCGCTTTGCTGGATGCGCGCCGCCAGCCGCGGGCTGATGCCCAGGCCCATGTCGCCGGCGTAAAGCGCGTGGTGGTTGTCGAACGTGTCCTGAAAGCGGAAGGCATTGGCCACCGGCAGCTTCCAGTTGTCGGCGAAGCGCTGCAGCGCCTGGGCAGCCTGCACGGTCCAGCCGCCGCCACCGGCGATGACCAGCGGCCGCTCAGATTTCAATAGCAGCTCACGCAGGCTGCGCAAGGCGCCGGGGTCGCTCCAGGCTTCAACCGGCTCCACGCGGGGCAAGGGCTCGGCGTCCACGGTGTGCGTCAGCATGTCCTCGGGCAGCACCAACACCACCGGGCCGGGACGCCCGTTCATCGCGGTGGCAAAGGCGCGCGCCACATACTCGGGGATGCGCCGAGCCTCGTCGATGCGCTCGACCCGCTTGGCCAGCGGGTCGAAGAAGCTCAGGTAGTTGACCTCCTGAAACGCCTCGCGGTCGCGGCAGTCGCTGGCCACATCGCCGACGAACAGCACCATCGGCGTCGAGTCCTGAAACGCGGTGTGCACCCCGATCGAAGCGTTGGTGGCGCCGGGACCGCGCGTGACAAAGCAGACGCCGGGACGCCCGGTCAGCTTGCCGTGGGCCTCGGCCATGAAGGCCGCGCCACCCTCCTGGCGGCAGGTGATGAAGCGGATCTGGTCCCTTTGGGCATGAAAGCCGTCGAGCACCGCCAGATAGCTTTCACCAGGCACGCCGAACGCATGCGTGACGCCCTGGGCCAGAAGGCATTGGACAAGAAGATGGCCTGCAAGTTGGTTCATGCGGGCATTGTGCCCTGACGCCCTTTCCGCCGAACGGCCTACTGGGCCGTGCGCTTGCCGACCCCGAGCGCGGCGCCCACCGACAGCAACAGCACCAGGGCCGCGCCGGCCAGGGTGGCGGCATACCAGCCCCGGTCCATGAAGGCGCCGAACAGGATCGGTGACAGCGCGAAACCCACATCCAGGCCCGAGTACACGGCGCCATAGACCCGGCCCGTGGCTCCCTTGGGCGTGGCTTTCTTGATCATCATGTCGCGCGAAGGGCCGCCCACGCCCACGGCGAAGCCGGTGGCGGCCATGGCGACCATGGTGCCCGCAGCGCCGAGCACGCCGGTGGCGCAGATAGCCAGCAGCACGGCCCCGGCCGTCATCGACAGGGCCACGACCCGATCGCTGCGCCCGCTGTGGTGCACCGCCACCCAGCCGCCCACCGCCATGCCCAGCGCGCCGCACAGCATGTAGGCGGTGACAACGGCGGTGGCGGCCTCGAACGAAATGCCGTGCATGGCCTTGAGGATGGAGGACGAGAAGCCCTGGATCACGGCCAGCGTCATGGTCGAGAGCAGGAAGAAGGCAAAGCACCACCACACGACTGGCAGCTTGAGAAAGTCGAGATCGCTGGACTTGCGCCCGTCGGCCATCGGCGCGTGCACGATGACTTCGGAGCGAAGCTTGTCGCGGTTGAACACCAGGAGGGCCAGCACGCCCAGCGCCAGCAGCGCCGCGGCGACATAGGCGGCGCGCCAGCTCGCCAGCGCGGTGATGCCGACGAAAAATACCGGCGCCAGCGCCCAGCCCAGATTGCCGGTCAAGCCGTGGGCGCTGTAGGCATAGCCCAGGCGCGCGGGCGAGACCCGCTGGTTGAGGATGGTGAAGTCCACGGGGTGGAAGGGCGCATTGCCCACCCCGGCCAGCATCGAAGCCAGCACCAGCGACCCATAACCATTGCCGCTGGCCACCACCAGCGCCGCCAGCGCAAAGCAGCACAGCGCGGCAAACAGCACGGGACGCGCGCCGAAGCGATCGACCACGAAACCGGCGCTGGCCTGGCCCAGGCCCGACACCACGAAAAATGCCGTGGCCAGCAGGCCGACCTCGGAAAAGCTCAGGCCGTATTCCTTGATGAAAACAGGAAACAGCGGCGCCAGCAGCATGTGAAAAAAGTGCGAGGTGGCGTGCGCCAGCCCCACCAGTCCCATGACCGTGGCGTCCTGGCGCAGGGGAACGCTGTGGGCGACTGCGGCAGCGGTGCTGCCGGCAGAGGTAACGGCCTGGACGGCCCGGCTGGCGGTTGCGGTGTTCATGGGGCTATCGTAGTATCGCGGCATCGTTCTGAAATGCGACAGAACGACATAATTTTGTGATTTTCAGCCAAACCTGCCATGCCCCGCAGCGCCCGCGTCCGCTTCACGCCGCTTGGCGATACCGACCCCTTCACCCCCAGCCCGCAGCGGCCGGTGCGCGTGCGCTCGCGCACCATGGCGGCCGACACCCACTTGGAGCCGCACCGCCACGCCTGGGCCCAGCTGGCTTGCTGTGCCACCGGCATCATGCAGGTCACGGCCGCCGCTCCCGAGGAAGTGACCTACATCGTGCCGCCCTCGCGCGCGGTCTGGATCATGCCGGGTGCCCTGCACGCCATCACGGTGCTGGAGGCCGCCGAGCTGCGCACGCTCTATATCGACGCCAGCGCCACCCCGCAGGGCTGGCACGGCTGCCGCGTGATCGTGGTCTCCGCGCTGCTGCGCGAGCTGATTCATGCGCTCGACGCGCCAGCGGGCCGGCCGCTGGCCCCCTCCCGCGAAGCCCTGCTCACGGGCCTGGCACTCGACGAAATCGCCCACGCCGACACCCAGGCCCTGGGCATTCCCCTGCCCCACGCCCAGACCGGCGACAAGCGGCTGCGCGCGCTGTGCGAAGCCGTGCTGCGCGAGCCCAACGAGCGCGCCACCCTGGCCGAATGGGCCAGCGGCATCGGCGCCAGCGAGCGCACCGTCGCCCGCCTGTTCCGCGAGGAACTGGGTACCAGCTACCAGCAATGGCGACAGCAGGTCATCCTGGCCCACGCGCTGCCGATGCTGGCGCGCCGCACGCCCGTCGCCCAGGTGGCCGCGGCCAGCGGCTATGCCAGCGACAGCGCGTTCTCGGCGATGTTCAAGGCGGCGATGGGGCAGCCGCCGAGTCACTTTCAGAACAGATCCATGGCGTAGCCCATATCCCTTGAGCACGAGCCGCTATCAATTAGTGAGCAAACCGGATTTCAGGCGGCAGCCTGGACAGTGCGGTCCCGCTGCGCCGCGCGACGGCGCGCCTGCGCGCCCCCGCGCATCGATAAGCCATCTGTAAGTCAGCCGTCATCGGTCTCTCAGTCGCCCGGCGCCAAGATGGGCCGCAGGCAATCCCGCCCGTAGCGAATCGACTGGAGAACCTCATGAACACCCGGCACATCCTGACCCTTCTGGTGGGCGGCGCGAGCGCCATGCTGGCCGGCTGCGTGGCCGTCCCCGCGGGTCCCAACGGAGAATATGTCTATTACCCCCTGCCCCCGGTGCCGCCGCATAGCCCCTCGGCCGGCGAGGGTGGCGGCATGGCGCCGCCTTCGGCGCTGCCCAGGCTGCCGGCTGTGCTGCAGGCCCGTCTGTATCCGGCCAACGACATTGCCTCGCAGACCGGAGTAGTGAGCGGAACGGTCACCAACATGATGAACGGCAAGGGCCGGTTCCAGCTCCAGTACGGCGGCGAGATCCTGGTCGGCGAGGCGACCTCGGTCGATGGCAACGCCAGGCGCGGCGTGGCCAGCGCCTACGGCACCAACGGCGGCTTCATGAGCTGCGAATACCAGATGCAATCGCCCCGCCAGGGAGCGGGCACCTGCACCGTCTCCGATGGCGCCAGGTACCAGGTGCACATCGGGAATTGACACCCCGAGGCGGCCGCAACGAGTGATGTCGCGGCGCCGGGCAGGATGGCGGGTGAAGGCTCAGTGCACGACCCGCTCGAAGCGGAACAAACCCGGCGCCTGGATCGGGTCCACATCGACCGGGATCACGTCCTTGGGCGCGAATCGGCCTTCGAGCAGCAGCCGGGACAGCGGGTTCTCGATGCGCTGCTGGATCGCGCGCTTGAGGGGCCGCGCGCCGAACACCGGGTCGAAGCCGACCTTGGCCAGCTCGGCCAGGGCGGAGGGTGAGACGTCGAGCTGCAGCTCCATCTTCGCGAGCCTCTGCTGGAGCAGGCGCAGCTGGATCCTCGCGATGGCCTCGATGTGCTCGGCATCGAGCCCATGGAACACCACGGTCTCGTCGATGCGGTTGAGGAACTCGGGGCGAAACTGCATCTTGAGTTCCTCCCACACCGCGTCCTTGATGTCCTCCGGATCCTGGCCCGCCATGGACTGGATCAGGGGCGAGCCGATGTTGCTGGTCATCACGACCACGGTGTTCTTGAAGTCCACGGTGCGGCCCTGGCCATCGGTCAGCCGGCCGTCGTCGAGCACCTGCAGCAGCACGTTGAACACATCAGGGTGGGCCTTCTCGATCTCGTCGAGCAGGATCACGCTGTAGGGCTTGCGCCGCACGGCCTCGGTCAGGTAGCCGCCCTCCTCGTAGCCCACGTAGCCGGGCGGCGCGCCGATCAGGCGGGCCACAGAATGCTTCTCCATGAATTCGCTCATGTCGATGCGCACGAGGTGGTCTTCGCTGTCGAACAGGAAAGCGGCCAGCGCTTTGCACAGCTCGGTCTTGCCCACGCCGGTCGGGCCCAGGAACAGGAAGGAGCCGGTCGGGCGGTTCGGGTCGGACAGGCCCGAGCGCGAACGGCGGATCGCGTTGGCCACGGCAGAGATCGCCTCGTCCTGCCCGACCACGCGCTCGTGCAGGCGACCCTCCATCTGCAGCAGCTTGTCGCGCTCGCCCTGCAGCATCTTGGCCACGGGAATGCCGGTGGCGCGCGACACGACCTCGGCAATTTCCTCGGCGCCGACCTGGGTGCGCAGCAGCCGGGGGGCGCTCGATGCGCCCTTGTTCGCTTCCTTGGCCTGGGCCTCCTTCAGGCGCTTTTCCAGCTCGGGCAGCTTGCCGTATTGCAGCTCGGCCACCTTGTTGAAGTCGCCCTTGCGGGTCTGCTCCTCGATCTCGAACTTGAGCTTGTCGATCGCTTCCTTGACCTGGGCGCTGCCCTGGGCCTGGGCCTTCTCGGCCTTCCAGATTTCCTCGAGGTCGGCATAGTCCTTTTGCAGCCGGCCCACCTCCTCGTCGAGCAGGGCCAGGCGTTTCTGCGAAGCCTCGTCCTTTTCCTTCTTGACGGCCTCGCGCTCGATCTGCAGCTGGATCAGCCGGCGGTCCAGCCGGTCCATGGACTCGGGCTTGGAGTCGATCTCGATCTTGATCTTGGCCGCGGCCTCGTCGATCAGGTCGATCGCCTTGTCGGGCAGGAAGCGGTCGGTGATGTAGCGATGGCTCAGTTCGGCCGCGGCCACGATGGCCGGGTCGGTGATCTCCACGCCATGGTGGACCTCGTACTTTTCCTGCAGGCCGCGCAGGATCGCGATCGTGGCCTCGACCGAGGGCTCGTCGACCAGGATTTTCTGGAAGCGGCGCTCCAGCGCGGCGTCTTTCTCGATGTATTTGCGGTACTCGTCCAGCGTGGTCGCGCCCACGCAGTGCAGCTCGCCGCGCGCCAGGGCCGGCTTGAGCATGTTGCCCGCGTCGATCGCGCCCTCGGCCTTGCCGGCGCCCACCATGGTGTGGAGTTCGTCGATAAAGACGATGGTTGCGCCCTCATCCTGGGCCAGCTCCTTGAGCACCGATTTGAGCCGCTCCTCGAATTCGCCGCGGTATTTGGCGCCGGCCAGCAGGGCCGCCATGTCCAGCGAAAGCACGCGCTTGCCCTTGAGCGAATCAGGCACCTCGCCCGAGACGATGCGCTGGGCCAGGCCTTCGACAATCGCTGTCTTGCCGACGCCGGGCTCGCCGATGAGCACCGGGTTGTTCTTGGTACGGCGCTGCAGCACCTGGATAGCGCGGCGGATTTCATCGTCGCGCCCGATCACCGGGTCGAGCTTGCCCAAGCGGGCCCGCTCGGTCAGGTCGATGCAGTATTTCTTGAGCGCTTCGCGCTGGCCTTCGGCCTCCGCGCTGTCGACGTTCTGGCCGCCGCGCACAGCGTCGATCGCGGCTTCGAGCGACTTGCGCGTGAGGCCATGGTCCCGGGCGAGCTGGCCGGCATCGCCCTTGCTGTCGGCCAGCGCCAGCAGCAGCAGCTCGCTGGCGATGAACTGGTCGCCGCGCTTGATCGCCTCCTTCTCGGCCCCCTGCAGCAGGCTCACCAGGTCGCGCCCGACCTGCACCTGCTCCTGGCCCTGCACTTGGGGCAGGCGCTTGACGGCCGCTTCGGCGCCCGCCAGCAGGCCGGCCACGTTCACGCCGGCGCGCTGCAGCAGGGCGCGCGGCCCGTCGTCCTGGCGCAGCATGGCCACCAGCAGGTGGGCCGGCTCGATGTAGGCGTGGTCATGGCCCAGCGCCAGCGATTGCGCATCGGCCAGGGCTTCCTGGAACTTGGTGGTGAGTTTGTCTTGTCGCATGGCTTGTTCTCCAGACTGTGCTGTTCAGCTAGGGGTTGCGCCACCGGTTTTCAAGGGGCCGTGCGGCCGCCCGGCGCCTGCGCTGCGCCTGTCTTCTTGCGCCAGATCAAGCGTTGCTGGAACGGATGCCCCATTTGGCCAGCGCCGCGTCGTCGCTCACGCGCGCATCGACCCACCGCGCGCCTTCGGGCGTCTGCTCCTTCTTCCAGAACGGGGCCTGGGTCTTGAGGTAGTCCATCAGGAACTCGCAGGCCTGGAAGGCTTCGCCGCGGTGCGCCGAGGTCACGGCCACCATCACGATCTGGTCCAGCGGCTGCAGCAGGCCCACGCGGTGGATCACGCGCGCCGCGTAGATGTCGAAGCGCTCGATGGCCTCGTCGATCATGGCCTCGATCGCTTTTTCGGTCATGCCCGGATAGTGCTCGAGCTCCATCGCGCTGATCGGGCTTCCGTCATTGCGATCTCGTACGGTGCCGATGAAGCTGCAGACCGCGCCGACACGCCTGTCCTGCAGGCGCAGGGCGGCGATCTCGTCGTCAAGCTTGAAGTCGGCGGTCTGGATCGAGACACGCTCAGCCATGGTCTCAGCCTCCTGTCACAGGCGGGAAGAAGGCCACCTCGGCGCCTTCGGTCAGCGCGGCCGTCTCGTCGCTCATGTGCTGGTTGAGCGCCACGCGCACGGCCTTGCCGTGCGCGAGGCTCTCGGCATGGGCGCCGCCGCGCGCGATCAGCTCGTCGCGCAGCGCGCTCAGACTGGCGGCCGAGGTCTCCAGCGACTCGGCGCCCTGCCCTATGGCTTCGCGGATCGAGGCGAAATAGCGGACCGTGACCTTCATGCGAGCAACTCCGCAAACGGAATGAACTGAACCGTGTCGCCGAACACGATGGTCCGGCCGGGCGGATTGTCGACCACGCCGTCACCCCAGACCGCCGAGGTCAGCACGCCCGAGCTCTGGTTGGCAAACAGGTCGAGCCCACCTTCCATGTTGCGCCGCACGCGCAGGAATTCACGGCGTTTCTCGGCCCGGGCCCAGATGAAATGGGCGGGAAGCGCTATGGATTTGGGAGCAAGCCGGGTCGCGCCCTGCAGCTTCAGCAAGAAGGGGCGCACCAGCAGCACAAAGGTAATGAAGCTCGACACCGGGTTGCCCGGCAGGCCGATGAAGTGCGACGCCCCGACCCTGCCGTAGGCAAACGGCTTGCCCGGCTTGATCGCGATCTGCCACAGGTCGAGCGAGCCGAGCGCCTGGACCGCAGGCTTGATGTGGTCTTCCTCGCCGACCGAGACGCCGCCGCTGGTCAGGATCAGGTCATGCTGCTCGCTGGCCTGGCGCAGCGCCTGAAGCGTCGCCTCGCGCTGGTCGGGCACGATGCCCAGGTCCGTCACCTCGCAGCCCAGGCGCTGCAGCAAGGCGCGCAGGAAAAAGCGGTTGGAGTTGTAGATCGCGCCGGGCCTCATCTGCTCGGGCGCCACCTCGCCGGGCATCACCAACTCGTCGCCGGTGGAAAACAGCGCGACCCGCGGGCGGCGCGCCACCTGCAGCCGGTCCATGCCGACGCTGGCCGCCAGCCCCAGCGCAGCGGGCGTGAGGCGCTCTCCTTTTGAGAGCACCACGGTGTCGCAGGTGACATCCTCGCCGGCGCGGCGTATCCACTGCCCCGGGCTCGGCACGGCTTTGATGCGGACCTCGGCATCGCTGCCTTCCGCGTCTTCCTGCATCACGACCGCATCGGCGCCGGGCGGAATCGGCGCGCCGGTGAAGATGCGCGCCGCGCTGCCGGACTCCAGCGCCCGGCCCGACGATCCCGCCGGGATGCGCTGCGTGAGCTTGAGCACCGTGCCGCCCTCAGCGATGTCGGCGCAGCGCACGGCATAGCCATCCATGGAACTGTTGTCCTGCGGCGGCACCTGCAGCGCAGAAACCACATCCTGCGCCAGCACGCGGCCATCGGCCTCGAAGGTGGAGACGGATTCAAAGCCCGCCAGCGGGGCGGCCTGGCCCAGCAGTTCGGCCAGGGCGTCGTCCAGCGACTTCAGGGGAGCGCGGGGAGCGTTCATGCAAACATCTCTGGGAGGTAGTCGAAGCGGTCCTGATTGTCGACCAGCCAGGCCGCCACGGCATCGGCCTCGTTCAAATCCAGCACCGGCCGCAGGGTAGGCTCGGGCAGCTGGCCGGGCGAGTCGGTGGCGATCGCGACGATGAAGTCGTCGTCGGGATAGCGAGCCGGCTTGTGGGTCGCCGCGCGCCAGACCTCGATCTTGGGCAGGTCGCTGTCCTTGAAACCCTCGACCAGCACCCAGTCCACGCCTTCATAGAGCTCGGCGATCAGTTGGTGCACCGACAGCTGGGCCGGACGCTCGAATTCCCGCATCAGCGCCAGCCGCTGGCTGGAAGCCACCACGACCTCGAAGGCGCCGGCCTCGCGGTGGCGCCAGGTGTCCTTGCCGGCGTGGTCGATGTCGAACTTGTGGTGCGCATGTTTGACGACCGACACCCGCACGCCGCGGGCTTTGAGCGCGGGGATCAGGCGCTCGACCAGCGTGGTCTTGCCGGAGCCCGAATAACCCGCAAAGCCCACGACCTTCATGCCGCCTCGCTTCTGTTTTGATAGCACCCTGCGACCAAAGCACAAGGGTCCTGGCCGCTTTTACTCACAGTGCTGGGCGATATAGGCCTGCACGCGCGCCGCATCGGCCTCGATCACGGTCACGCGCCGGGGCAGTTCCTCGATCCCTTCGAACCGGGCCGGACGCTCGGGCTCGCGGCCCAGCGCCTCGATGATGGTGGCTGCGAACTTGATCGGCAGCGCGGTTTCCAGAACGATCATGGGCACGGCCGCTTGCCTGTGCTCGCGCGCCACCTTCACGCCATCGGCCGTGTGCGTGTCGATCATCAGGCCGAAGCGCTGCCAGGTGTCGCGAATCGTGGCCAGGCGGTCGGCGTGCGTGCTCTTGCCGCTGGCAAAGCCGTAGCGCCGGGCCGCGTCCCGGAAGGCGGCATCGGCGCTCAAATCGAACTGCCCTGTCGCCGTCAACTGCGCGCCGAACAGCGCCAGGGTCCTGGCCGCGTCGCGGCCCAGCAGGTCGAACATGAAGCGCTCGAAGTTCGAGGCCTTGGAGATGTCCATCGACGGGCTCGAGGTTTCATACGTGTCGGCGCTGCCGCGCACGCGGTAGACGCCGGTGCGGAAGAACTCGTCGAGCACATCGTTCTCGTTGGTCGCCACCACCAGCTGCTCGATCGGCAGCCCCATGCTGCGCGCCACATGGCCGGCGCAGACATTGCCAAAATTGCCCGAGGGCACGGTGAAGCTGACCCGCTCGCTGTTCGAGCGCGTGGCCTGGAAATAGCCGGCAAAGTAGTAGACCACCTGGGCCAGCAGGCGCGCCCAGTTGATCGAGTTGACCGTGCCGATCTTGTACTGGCGCTTGAAGGCCAGGTCGTTGGACACCGCCTTGACGATGTCCTGGCAGTCGTCGAATACACCGTTGACGGCCAGGTTGTGGATGTTGGCGTCCTGGAGGCTGAACATCTGCGCCTGCTGGAACGCGCTCATGCGGCCGTTCGGGCTCAGCATGAAGACGCGCACGCCCTGCTTGCCGCGCATCGCGTACTCGGCCGCGCTGCCGGTGTCGCCGCTGGTCGCGCCGAGGATGTTGAGCTCTTCGCCGCGGCGCCCCAACTCATATTCGAACAGGTTGCCCAGCAGCTGCATCGCCATGTCCTTGAAGGCCAGCGTCGGGCCATTGGACAGGGCCTCCAGATAGAAGCCGTCTTCGAGCTGCTTGAGCGGCACGATCTCGCGGCTGCCGAAGACCTGGTCGGTATAGGTCTTGCGGCAGATCGCCAGCAGATCCGCGGCGGCGATGTCGTCGATGTACAGCGACAGGACTTCATACGCCAGCTCGGCGTACCCGGACTGTGCATGGATGCCACGCCACCTGGTGAGCGTGGCGTCGTCGACCTGCGGGTAATGCTCGGGCAGGTACAGGCCGCCATCGGGCGCGAGGCCCTCGAGCAGGATGTCGCAGAAACGCTTGCGGTCCGCGTGGCCGCGGGTGGAGAGGTACAACATCAGTTCAACTCTTCCTTGCGGATGCGGGTGATCGGCGCCAGCACGGTCGGCAGGGCCTGCATCTGCGCCAGGGCCTCGTTCATCGTGCCCTCGCGCGTGTCGTGCGTGAGGATGATCAGGTCGGTCTGCGTGGAGCCCTCGCCGCCGACTTCGTCGGCTTCGCGCTGCAGCACGGCGTCGATGCTGATGCCGGCCTCGGCCAGCAGGCCCGTGACCTGGGCCAGCACGCCGGCCTCGTCGGCCACGCGCAGGCGCAGGTAGTAGCTGGTCACGACCTCGCTCATGGGCAGCACGCTCAGGTCGCTCATCGCGTCGGGCTGGAAGGCCAGATGCGGCACACGGTGCGCGGCATCGGCCGTGTGCAGCCGGGTGATGTCCACCAGGTCGGCGATCACGGCGCTGGCCGTGGGCTCGCTGCCCGCCCCCTTGCCGTAGTACAGCGTGGTGCCGACAGCATCGCCCTGCACCATGACCGCGTTCATCGCGCCTTCGACGTTGGCGATCAGGCGCTTGGCGGGCACCAGGCTGGGGTGCACGCGCAGCTCCACGCCCTGGGCCGTGCGCTTCGTGATGCCCAGCAGCTTGATGCGGTAGCCGAGTTGCTCGGCGTATTTGATGTCCTGCGCGGCCAGCTTGGTGATGCCCTCCACATGGGCCTTGTCGAACTGCACCGGGATGCCGAATGCGATCGCGCTCATGATCGTCGCCTTGTGCGCGGCGTCCACGCCCTCGATGTCGAAGGTCGGGTCGGCCTCGGCATAGCCCAGGCGCTGCGCCTCCTTGAGCACCACGTCGAAGTCCAGCCCCTTGTCGCGCATCTCGGACAGGATGAAGTTGGTCGTGCCGTTGATGATGCCGGCAATCCACTGGATGCTGTTGGCCGTCAGCCCTTCGCGCAGCGCCTTGATGATGGGGATGCCGCCGGCCACGGCCGCCTCGAACGCCACCATCACGCCCTTGCGGTGGGCCGCCGCGAAGATTTCGGTGCCATGCACGGCCAGCAGGGCCTTGTTGGCCGTGACAACATGCTTGCCGGCTTCAATCGCTTCCATCACCAGTTGCCTGGCAATGCCGTAGCCTCCGATCAGCTCGATGACGATGTCGATGTCGGGATTGGCGATCACGGCGCGGGCGTCGTTGACGACCTTGACCCCGGGGCCCACCAGACCCTGGGCACGCGCCACGTCGAGGTCGGCCACCATCGTGATCTCGATGCCGCGGCCGGCGCGGCGCTTGATTTCTTCCTGGTTGCGCCGCAACACGTTGAACGTGCCGCTGCCCACGGTGCCAATGCCCAACAGGCCTACTTGAATTGATTTCATCTTGGTTTCAGGGTCGAAAGTGCTTGCAGCCCAGGCGTCGAGGACGTCAGGCGCTGCGTTTGCGATAGTGCTCAAGGAACTTGGCGATGCGGCCGATGGCTTCGCGCAAATCGTCTTCGTGCGGCAGGAACACGATGCGGAAGTGGTCGGGCTGGATCCAGTTGAAGCCGGTGCCCTGCACCAGCAGCACGCGGGTTTCCTGCAGCAGCTCGTCGATGAATGCCTGGTCGTCGGTGATCGGGTAGACCTTGGGATCCAACCTGGGGAACATGTACAGGGCGGCATTGGGCTTGACGCAGGTCACGCCGGGAATCGCGGTGATCAGCTCGTAGGCCAGATCGCGCTGGCGGCGCAGGCGCCCGCCTTCGCCGACCAGGTCGTGGATGCTCTGGTAGCCGCCCAGCGCGGTCTGGATCGCCCACTGGCCCGGCACGTTGGCGCACAGGCGCATGCTGGAGAGCATGTTCAGGCCCTCGATATAGTCCTTGGCCATCTTTTTGTCGCCCGAGACCACCAGCCAGCCCGCGCGGTAGCCGCAGGAGCGATAGCTTTTGCTCAAGCTGTTGAAAGTCAAGGTGAGCACGTCGTCCGACAAACTGCCCATCGCCGTGTGCTTGAATCCGTCGTACAGCACCTTGTCGTAGACCTCGTCGGCGAAGATCACCAGGCCGTGCTCACGAGCGGTCTGCACGATGGCCTTGAGCAACTCGTCGGAGTACAGCGCGCCGGTCGGATTGTTGGGATTGATGACGACGATGCCCTTGGTGTTGGGCGTGATCTTGGACTTGATGTCCTCGAGGTTGGGCATCCAGCCGTTGGCCTCGTCGCACAGATAGTGCACCGGCGTGCCGCCCGACAGGCTGACCGCCGCCGTCCACAGCGGGTAGTCGGGCGCGGGCAGCAGCAGTTCGTCGCCATCGTTGAGCAGCGCATTGGTGGCCATCACGATCAGCTCGCTCGCGCCATTGCCCAGGTAGATGTCGTCCAGCGCCACGCCCTTGATGCCCTGCTGCTGGGTGTAGTGCATCACCGCCTTGCGCGCCGTGAAAATGCCCTTGCTGTCCGAGTACCCGGCCGAGTTCGGCAGGTTGCGGATCATGTCCTGCTGGATCTCCTCGGGCGCATCGAATCCGAACACGGCCAGGTTGCCGATGTTGAGCTTGATGATTTGGTGGCCCTCTTCCTCAAGCTGCTTGGCATGCTCCATGATGGGGCCGCGAATGTCATAGCAGACGTTGGCCAGCTTGGCGGATTTCTGAACAGTTCTCAAAGTCCCTCCGGGAGCGGTTTGCGCGGGCGAAACTTATAATTTGACCACAGTTCCGCGCAGTCTTGGTGCGGCGCAACAATGAACTTGCCATGAAGCTGCAGCCCGACAAATACGATGTTCCCTCGATCAGCGGCTACGGCCCGGGCTGGGTCGGCATCGCTGGCGAGAAAATCACTTCCAGTGTCGTCATCGGCTCCAAGGGCCAGCGGCTGGACTGGCCCTGCGACAACTTTGCGGCCCTGACCCCGGAACACTTTGCCCAGCTGGCCGCGTTGGACACGGAGCTGGTGATCTTCGGCAGCGGCCTGCGCCTGCGCTTCCCCCGGCCTGACTGGCTCGCGCCCCTGATCGCGCGGCGCATCGGCCTGGAAACCATGGACACCCAGGCCGCCTGCCGTACCTACAACATCCTGGCCGGCGAAGGCCGCAGCGTGGTTGCTGCCCTCTTGCTCGAAGCAGCAGCCTGAAAATACGTTTTCAGGGTAAAATTACCGGTTGCGGTGTGGGGGCTGCCTCAAAGCAACGCCCCATGCCATCAACGACCAACATCCTGTCACACGAGATTGAAGTTATATGGCGATCGTTGTCAACAAGCCCATTCCAGAATACGAAGCGAATGCCACAGGCGGCATCAAAGTCTCGAACACCTCCCACCTCGGTCACACCCTCGTCCTCTACTTCTACCCCAAGGACAACACGCCCGGCTGCACGACCGAGGCCATGCAGTTCCGCGACAAGTACAAGGACTTCGAGAAGGCCGGTGCCACGGTCTTCGGCGTGTCGCGTGACAACATGAAGTCGCATGACGACTTCAAGGCCAAGCTGGAACTGCCGTTCGAGCTCATCGCCGACACCGAAGAAAAAATGTGCCACATGTTCGGCGTGGTCAAGAACAAGATCATGTACGGCAAAAAGGTCAAGGGCATCGAGCGCAGCACCTTCCTGATCGGCCCCGACGGCATCCTCAAGCAGGAATGGCGCGGCCTGAAAGTGCCGGGCCATGTGGACGAAGTGCTCAAGGCCGTGAAAGAGCTGAAAAAGGCCGCCTGACGCCGCCGTGACGCAGGGGCGCAACATGGCTGCGGCGTTATTGAAGCGTCAGCGGACTTGTGCATAATGAATTCATGCAGTTGATTCCGACGCCCTGCGTCATCACCGCCGAACCCGACAAAGCCGCCCGGCTCGCCTGGCGGCTTTTTCGTTTTTTGACCCCCACTTCCGTAAGCAAACTGCACCATGCCACTGCCACCCGCACCCACCAAGCGCGCCGCACTGCTCTCAACCGAAGCCTACGACGCTCCGGCCCGATCCCTGCACAAGGCGGCTCGAAAGCCGGAGGCTCATTTTCCTGACAGCCCGCTGGCTGGCAAGCCCGAGGCGCTGGACCTGTTTGACCGCACGGGGGGCGGCGCAGACACCCCGCCCGAACAGCCCGCCGCATTTCTGGAAACGCCGGTCCAAGACGCCGTCAAAGCCAAAGGGGTCCGCGCCAAAAAGGAGCGTACCGCGGCCGTGGAACCGGCACCCCGCCCGAAAAAGGCTCCACCGACCGGACCCACCAAGCTGTTCGTGCTGGACACCAATGTGCTGATGCACGACCCGATGTGCCTGTTCCGCTTCGAGGAGCACGACATCTTCCTGCCCATGATCGTGCTGGAGGAACTCGACGGCCACAAGAAAGGCATGACCGAAGTCGCCCGCAACGCGCGCCAGACCAGCCGCTCGCTGGACGCGCTCGCTGCCCATCAGGGCGCGGACATCGCCCACGGCCTGCTGCTCAACACCACGGGCCACCGCGAGGCCGGCGGCAAGCTGTTCTTCCAGACCCAGCCGCTGAACTACACCCTGCCCACCAGCCTGCCCCAGGGCAAGGCCGACAACCAGATCCTGGGCGTGGTCGAGGCGCTGCGCCAGCAGCACGCACCACGCGAAGTGGTGCTCGTGTCCAAGGACATCAACATGCGCGTCAAGGCGCGGGCCCTGGGCCTGGCGGCCGACGACTATCGCAACGACAAGACGCTGGACGACGCCGACCTGCTGTATGCGGGCGCCCTGGCGCTGCCCCCAGACTTCTGGACCAAGCACGGCAAGACCGTGGAGAGCTGGCAAAACGGCAGCCACACCTTCTACCGCATCACCGGCCCTATCGTCCCCAGCCTGCTGATCAACCAGTTCGTGTACTTCGAGGCGCCCGGCGAGCCCAGCCTGTACGCCCGCGTCACCGAAATCCGCGGCAAGACGGCCGTGCTCAAGACGCTCAAGGACTACAACCACCTGAAGAACGCCGTCTGGGGCGTGACCACGCGCAACCGCGAACAGAACTTCGCGATGAACCTGCTGATGGACCCGGAGGTCGATTTCGTCACCCTCACCGGCACGGCCGGCACCGGCAAAACCCTGATGGCGCTGGCCTCGGGCCTCACGCAGGTGCTCGACGACCGCCGCTACACCGAGATCATCATGACCCGGGCCACGGTCAGCGTGGGCGAGGACATCGGCTTTTTGCCCGGCACCGAGGAGGAAAAGATGGGCCCCTGGATGGGCGCGCTCGACGACAACCTCGAAGTGCTGGCCAAGACTGAAACCAGCGCCGGCGAATGGGGGCGCGCCGCGACCAACGAGCTGATCCGAAGCCGCATCAAGATCAAGAGCATGAACTTCATGCGCGGGCGCACCTTCCTGAACAAGTACGTGATCATCGACGAGGCGCAAAACCTCACGCCCAAGCAGATGAAGACCCTGATCACGCGCGCCGGCCCCGGCACCAAGATCATCTGCATGGGCAACCTCGCGCAGATCGACACGCCCTACCTGACCGAAGGCTCGTCGGGCCTGACCTTTGCCGTCGACAAGTTCAAGGGCTGGCCGCACAGCGGCCACATCACGCTGGCGCGCGGTGAGCGTTCGCGCCTGGCCGATTTCGCCAGCGAGGTGCTCTAGGACTCACGCAAAAGTTTCGATTCCTTCGGTCGCACGATACTTTTACGTGGCCAGTCAGCAAAAAAGCTTGGGGCGGCCCGGCGCTTTTTTGAGAGTCAAACAGGACGATTAAAAATCTCCGCCCGAACCGCTGGCCAGGCTTTCGAAACGGGTCTGCGCCTTGTGGAAGAACAGCTTGACGGTGCCGGTCGGACCGTTGCGCTGCTTGCCGATGATGACCTCGGCCACATTGGGCTCCTTGCTTTCCTTGTTGTAGTAGTCGTCGCGGTAGATGAACATGATGATGTCGGCATCCTGCTCGATCGCGCCGGACTCGCGCAGGTCGCTCATCATGGGGCGCTTGTCAGTGCGGGTTTCGACGCTGCGGTTGAGCTGCGACAGCGCAATCACCGGGCATTGCAGCTCCTTGGCCAGCATCTTCAGGCCCCGCGAAATCTCGCCCAGTTCGGTGGCACGGTTGTCGCCACCATCCGAGCTGGAGCCGCTCATGAGCTGCAAATAGTCGACCACGATCAGTCCCAGCTTGCCGCATTGGCGCGCCAGGCGGCGCGCATTGGCGCGCAGTTCGCTGGGCGTGAGGCCCGGCGTCTCGTCGATGTGCAGCGACACATTGCGCAGCTTCTCGATCGCCTCGGTCAGCCGCGGCCACTCCTCGTCCTTGAGCTTGCCGGTGCGCAGATTGCCCTGGTCGATGCGGCCGATCGAGCCCACGATACGCACGGCCAGCTGCGCCGCGCCCATTTCCATGGAGAACACGGCCACCGGCAGGCCTTCGTTGAGGGCCACATGCTCGGCAATGTTGATCGCAAAAGCGGTCTTGCCCATGGACGGGCGGGCGGCCAGCACCACCATGTCGCCGGCCTGCAGGCCCGAGGTCATGCGGTCCAGGTCGTAGAAGCCGGTGGGCACGCCCGTGATGTCGTTGGGGTTGTCGGCCATCTCCTGCACACGGTCCAGCAGGTCCACCACCAGCGTGTCCATCGACTGAAAGCCCTGCTTCATGCGTGAGCCTTCTTCGCCGATGTTGAAGATTTTCTGCTCGGCCTCGTCCAGGATCTTGTCCACCGGCTTGCCTTGCGGGTTGAAGGCGTTGGTGGCGATTTCGTCGCTGGCGCTCACCAGCTTGCGCAGGATGGAGCGCTCGCGCACGATCTCGGCATAGCGGCGGATGTTGCTGGCGCTGGGCACATACTGGGCCAGCGAGTTGAGATAACCCAAGCCCCCCACCTCCTCGGCCTTGCCCAGGTTTTGCAGCTGCTCGAACACCGTGATCACGTCTGCTGGCTTGGTCGCGTTGATCAGGGCGCCGACGGCCGCATAGATCAGGCGATGCTCATAGCGGTAGAAGTCGCCGTCGGCCAGCAGGTCGCCCACCCGGTCCCAGGCCCCGTTGTCCAGCAGCAAGCCACCGAGCACGCTGGATTCGGCCTCGATCGAGTGCGGAGGAATGCGCAGTTGAGCGACTTGACGGTCCGGCGTGAAGCCGCCATCGAGACTGGAAAGAACAGCGGACATATTTTTCCTTGAGGCCCGCCATGCTACGTCGGCAAGGAGCCGCCGTCATGGGATAAGGCTGTGGATAAGCGGTGGTTTTCCGGTGGGTTGCCGTTGACAACTGAAGGCCAAAAAACAAAAACCGCCCGAAGGCGGCTTTTGACTTGCACGCGGTGGGACTCAGGCGGTTTCGCCGTAGACCGTCACGTTGATCTCCACGACCACGTCGGTGTGCAGGGCCACGCTGACCGTGCTGTCGCCGACCATCTTGATCGGACCACTGGGCATGCGCACCTGGGACTTCACGACCTTGTAGCCTTGCTTGTTCAGCTCTTCGGCGATGTCGTGATTCGTGACCGAACCGAACAGGCGGCCATCCACGCCGGCTTTTTGCGTCAGCTTGACGACCGTGCCGGCGAGCTTTTCGCCCTGGGCTTGCGATTCGGCCAGCTTGGCCGCCGCGGCCTTCTCGAGTTCGGCGCGCTTGGCTTCGAACTCTTGCTTGGCGGCTGCCGTGGCGCGGCGGGCGCGGCCTTGCGGAATCAGGAAATTGCGGGCGTAGCCGTCCTTGACCTTGACGATTTCGCCGAGATTACCGAGGTTCACAACCTTGTCGAGCAGAATGATTTGCATGGCTGTGCTCCTTAAACGCGGTGTTGGTCGCTGTACGGCAGCAGGGCGAGGAAGCGCGCACGCTTGATGCACGTGTTGAGCTGACGCTGGAAAATGGCGCGGGTGCCGGTCAGGCGGGCCGGAATGATCTTGCCGTTTTCGGCAATGAAATCACGCAGGGTGTCGATGTCCTTGTAGTCGATTTCCTCGACGCCGGTGACCGTGAAGCGGCAGAAGCGCTTGCGCTTGAACAGCAGCGACTGGGTAGCGCGCTTGGGGCGCTTGTCTTTGTTGAATTTCTTGAACGTGGCCATTTCGGGACCTCTTTCTCAAAGTATGGGGGACAGAGCTGAAGGCCTGTCCCGCAAAGTAACTAGGATTGCTGAAACTCTTGAATGTGAAACACGACGTGCTTGCCGTTGCGAGGGGTCGCCAGAAAACCGGTGAACTTCCAGGCACTGCCTATGGCTTGCTTGCCGATCCGTTCGGCCATCGCACCCAAAGCCACCGCCTTGACAGCTGCCTTGACTTGCCTGGCCTGGCCCGCTTCCTCGACGCTGGACTCATGTTCGAGCCTCAGATTCAGGGCGGGTAATCCGGCCGGTGTGTACCGCAAGGCGCTGAGCTCGGCGATACAGGCGGTCAAGACGACGTGGTTCACTCCTCGCTGGCGTCTTCGCTACCAGGCCGCAATCAAGAAGCGGCGGCGTACTCGGCCTGCTGGGCCTTGCGGGCCTCTTCGCGCTCGACGGTTTTCATCATCGACGAGGGGCCGGTTTCAGCTTTCTTCTTCTGCACCGTCAGGTGGCGCAGCACGGCGTCGTTGAACTTGAACGCGTGCTCGAGTTCGGCCATCACAGCCTGGTCGGCTTCGATGTTGACGCACAGGTAGTGGGCCTTGCCCAGCTTGTTGATCTGGTAAGCCAGCTGGCGGCGGCCCCAGTCTTCAACGCGGTGCACCTTGCCGCCGCCGGCAGTGATCATGCCCTTGTAGCGTTCCAGCATGGCCGGAACCTGTTCGCTCTGATCGGGATGGATCAGCAAAATGATCTCGTAATGACGCATAAACTCTCCTTGTGGATGAAGCCGCCCGCTGCGTCTGTAGCGGTACGGCAAGGCAAAGCCAGGAATTATAGCAAAGCCCGGCCAGCGGCGGCCCGGGGGTCAGCTGTTGAGCGCCCTGTCCAGCCGCGTGAAGGCTTCGGCACCGACTGCCTCGCGAATCCTGGGCGCCAGTTCCAGCAACTGCTCGTAGCTGGACGTCGCTTCCACGGCCAGATTCAGGCGGAAACCGCGCAGTCCCAGGCTCGCGGTCAGTTGGGTGGCCACGGGGTAGGCGTCCTGGTAGCGTTTCTGGGGTGTGCGCTCGGTGGCGGGCCTGGCCGGTGCCGCCATGGCGGGCGACGAAGCGGCCGCCTCCAACAGCCCCAGTTCCACCAGATTCTGGACATCTTCCTGCGAAACGCCCGTGGCGGCCGCGAGCACCTCATCCATGGTGCGCTTGCCGTCGAACAGGATGAAGGCCGAGCGCTGACGCGGCGTCAGGGGGACGGACCGATCTTTCAATACCTGGTTTCCGGCTTCAGTCTTGGCGAAGATCATGGCTTCCTTTTGCAACAAAAAACTGATGTGCACCCACCACCCGGGTGTACTTGCCACAGGGGCTCTCGAGAAAACGCCGGGCCGCCCCAAGTTTTCTTGCACCCCCTCGGGGGGCCTGACGCGAAGCGGCAGGACTGGGGGCCTCAGACCTGCAGACCTGCCAGCACCTGGGCAAAACCGTCCTCCACTGGAAACTGCGCTTGACCCGCGTCTAGTCCCGCGAGCATCGCATGGGTGCCCCGCGTTTTGAATCGGGGTTTGTCCATACGGCGCGGGACCACGCCTTGCGCCAGGCTGGCTATTGGCCCGGACGGCTGAGCAGGCTCACGACCCAGGCCACGGCAAAACCGACGGGCACGCCGAACACGCCCGCCGAGATCGGCAGGATGCCGAACCAGAGGTCGCCGCCCGGCGCCAGCCCCAGGAAGGCTAGCATGGCGGGTGAATTGAACAGCATGTAGTAGAGCGTCACCCCCAGGCCCGCGAGCATGCCGGCCACGGCACCGGTGCGCGTCGTGGCGCTCCAGAAGATGCCCAGCACCATGGCCGGGATGAAGGACGCCGCGGCCAGGGAGAACGAGGCCGAGACCAGGGGCAGGATTTCGGCGGGCTTGAGCGCCGCCACGAACGCCGCGACCATGGCAACGGCCAGCAGCGTGAACTTGGACAGGATCACCCGCTGCTCCGGCGTGGCCTTGCGGTTGACCTCCTGGAAATACACGTCGCGAACCAGCGCGTTGCTGATGGTCAGCAGCAGCCCGTCGGCCGTCGACAGAGCCGCCGCCAGCCCGCCGGCCGCGACCAGGCCCGAGACCACGTAGGGCAGCCCCCCCAGCTCCGGCGTGGCCAGCATGATCATGTCCACCCCCAGCCGGATCTCGCCGAGTTGCAGGACGCGGTCGCCGTTCACATCGCTCACCGAGATCAGCGAGGCATCGACCTTGGCCCATTGCGCCATCCAGGCCGGCAGCGCATCGAAGCTGCTGCCCACCAGGCTGTGCAGCACCTCATACTTGACCAGCACGGCCAGCGCCGGCGCGCTGAGGTAGAGCAAGGCGATGAACAACAGCGACCAGGCCACCGAGGTGCGCGCCTCGGCTACCGTGGGCGTGGTGTAGTAGCGCGTGAGCAGATGCGGCAAGCCCGCGGTGCCCACCATCAGGCAGAACATCAGGGCCAGGAAATTGAGGCGCGAGGTCTGGAACGCCTGCTGCTCGGCCGGCGTGCCGTCAGGATTGCCGGCAAAGGCCTGGGTGTGCGGCGGCAGCCCGCCCAGGGGTTTGGCGCGCTCGAAGCTCTCGTTCATGGCGCGGCTCCAGCGCTCGCGCGCGCTGGCTGCGTCCTTGGGAACGGCCGCCAGTTCGCGGTTGGCCGCCACGACCAGCGCGATGTCCGCGCGCTGCGCCTTGAGCTGGCGCACGCGCTCCTGGGCGGCGGCGCGCTCACGGACCAGGGCCGCGTCGATGTCCTGCAGTCGGGCCGCGTATTCGCGGGCGCGCCGCAAATGCTCGGCGTTGACCTGCTGCTCGACCGGCGAAGCCATCAGCTGTTTCTCAAGTTCGGCGATTTTCTCGAGCTGCTTGCCATAGACCAGGGGCGCCAGCGGGTTGCCCAGCTGCTTGTAGGCCAGCCAGGACACCGGAATCAAAAAAGCCAACAGCAAGATGATGTACTGTGCCACCTGGGTCCAGGTGATGGCGCGCATGCCGCCCAGGAACGAGCACAGCAGCACGCCGCCGAGGCCCAGCAGGATGCCGATCTCGAACTGGACGCCGGTCAGCCGCGACGCAATCAGGCCGATGCCGTAGATCTGGGCCACGACATAGGTAAACGAGCACAGCACGGCCGCGAAGGCCGCGATCAGGCGCGGCCAGCGCCCGCCAAATCGCGCACCGAAATAGTCCGGCACGGTGTACAGGCCCAGCTTGCGCAGATGCGGCGCGACCAGCAGCCCCACCAGGCAAAAGCCCCCGGTCCAGCCCAGCACATAGGCCAGGCCGCCGGGCTGGGCTCCGTTGCCGGAGAAGCCCTGCAGGTAAAGCCCGCCCGCCAGGCTGATGAAGGAGGCCGCGCTCATCCAGTCGGCCGCCGTGGCCATGCCGTTGTAGACGGCCGGGATGCGGCGGCCCGCCACATAGTATTCATCGGCGTCAGTGGTCCGGCCATAGATGCCTATACCGGCATAGATCATGACGGTGGCAAACAGGAAGATCGGCCCGATCCAGTGCCGCGAGAGGCCGCGCTGCTCGGCCCAGGCCATCAGCAGCAAAAACGCCGCCACTCCGGCGACGTAGATCGCCAGAATCCGGTGCAGTCTTCGTTTGTAGGCAGCGTAGGAGGCCCCGGATCGGGCAGCCTCAGACATCCGTGGCGTCCTCCGGGCTGGCCGCCCCTTGCTCCATGCGGTTCATGGCCCAGGCGTAGAAAGCCACGATGACGATGAACACCAGGACCGCGCCTTGGGCGGCCATCCAGTAGTTGAAAGGCCAGCCCGCCACCATGAACTGCAGGTCGCGGGCAAAAAAACAGACTCCGAACGAGACCGCGGCCCAGACGGCCAGCAAGACCGCCTTGAGCGCCAGCGAGCGGGAGTCGTGTGGTTCCTGAGCAGAGGGAGGGGCTGCCATGGCCGAATCATCGCACCCTGGCGGCGCGCCCCGCCTAGGTATTTGCCTGTGCCAGCTGCTTCCAGGTCTGGATCACGCTGTCGGGATTCAGCGAGATCGAGGCAATGCCCTGCTGGGCCAGCCACTGGGCAAAGTCGGGGTGGTCACTGGGGCCCTGGCCGCAGATGCCGACATACTTGCCCTGGGCCTTGCAGGCCGCAATCGCCCGACTGAGCATGGCCTTGACGGCCGGGTCGCGCTCGTCGAAGTCGGCAGCCAGCAGTTCCAGGCCCGAGTCGCGGTCCAGGCCCAGCGTGAGCTGGGTCAGGTCGTTGGAGCCGATCGAGAAGCCGTCGAAATACCGCAGGAACTCGTCGGCCAGGATGGCGTTGCTGGGCACCTCGCACATCATGATGAGCTTCAACTCGTTCTCGCCGCGCTTGAGGCCATGCTGGGCCAGCAGCTTGGTGACCTTCTCGGCCTGGCCCAGGGTGCGCACAAACGGCACCATGACCTGCACGTTGCTCAGGCCCATGTCGTTGCGCACGCGCTTGAGCGCTTCGCATTCCATGGCGAAGGCCTCGCCGAAGTCGGCGCTGATGTAGCGCGCCGCACCGCGAAAGCCCAGCATCGGGTTTTCTTCTTCGGGCTCGTAGCGCGAGCCGCCGATCAGCTTGCGGTACTCGTTGCTCTTGAAGTCCGACAGGCGCACGATCACCGGCTTGGGCCAGAACGCCGCCGCGATCGTGGCCACGCCTTCGGCCACCTTGTCGACATAGAAGGCGCGCGGCGAGGCATGGCCGCGCGCCACGGACTCCACGGCCTTCTTGAGGTCGGCATCGACGTTCGGGTAGTCGAGGATGGCCTTGGGATGCACGCCGATGTTGTTGTTGATGATGAACTCCAGCCGCGCCAGGCCCACGCCGTTATTGGGCAGTTGGCAGAAGTCAAACGCGAGCTGCGGATTGCCGACGTTCATCATGATCTTGGTGGCGATCTCGGGCATCTCGCCGCGCTGGACTTCGGTGACCTCGGTTTCCAGCAGCCCATCGTAGATCAAGCCGGTATCGCCCTCGGCGCAGCTCACGGTGACCAGCGTGCCGTCTTTCAGCCGATCCGTTGCGTCACCGCAGCCGACCACGGCCGGAATGCCGAGCTCGCGCGCAATGATCGCGGCATGGCAGGTGCGCCCGCCGCGGTTGGTCACGATGGCGCTGGCCCGCTTCATCACCGGCTCCCAGTTCGGATCGGTCATGTCGGTCACCAGCACGTCGCCAGCCTGCACCTTGTCCATCTCGCTGATGTTGTGGACCAGGCGCACCGGCCCGGTGCCGATTTTCTGCCCGATGGCGCGGCCCTCTGCCAGCACCGCACCCCTGCCCTTGAGCTTGTAGCGCATCTCGGCCCTGCCCTGGGCCTGGCTCTTCACCGTCTCGGGGCGGGCCTGCAGGATGTAGAGCTGGCCATCCGTGCCGTCCTTGCCCCATTCGATGTCCATCGGACGGCCGTAATGCTGCTCGATCACCAGCGCATACTGCGCCAGCTGCTCGACATCGGCATCGCTCAGCGAATAGCGGTTGCGCTGCTCGGTGGGCACGTCGGTGGTCTTGACCAGCTTGCCGCTGGCAGCCTTTTCTTCAGGCGCGGCGAACACCATCTGGATCAGCTTGGAGCCCAGGCTTCGGCGGATCACGGCGCGCTTGCCGGCCTTGAGCATGGGCTTGTGCACATAAAACTCGTCGGGGTTCACGGCGCCCTGCACCACGGTTTCGCCCAGACCGTAGCTGGAAGTGATGAACACCACGTCTTCAAAGCCGGATTCGGTGTCGATCGTGAACATCACGCCGGCCGCACCGAGATCGGAGCGCACCATGCGCTGCACGCCGGCCGAAAGCGCCACGTCGGCATGGGCAAAGCCCTTGTGCACGCGGTAGCTGATGGCGCGGTCGTTGTAGAGCGAGGCGAACACCTCCTTCATCTTGTGCAGCACGGCGTCCAGGCCGACCACGTTGAGGAAGGTTTCCTGCTGGCCGGCGAACGAGGCGTCGGGCAGGTCTTCGGCCGTGGCGGAGGAGCGCACGGCAAAGCTGGCCTGGTCGTTGCCGGCACTCAGCGTGGCAAAGGCGGCGGCGATGGCTTGCTGCAGATCGGCCGGAAACGGCTGGGCTTCGACCAGCGCGCGGATCTCGGCGCCGGCTTCGGCCAGGGCGCGCACATCTTCGGTGTCCAGGCGGGCCAGACGCGCATTGATCCTGTCGGCCAGGCCGTCGTGCTGCAAAAACTGGCGAAACGCGTGGGCCGTCGTGGCAAAGCCGGTGGGCACGCGCACGCCTTGGGGCAGTTGCGAAATCATCTCGCCGAGGCTGGCGTTTTTACCGCCCACGACCTCGACATCGCTCATTCTCAGGTTTTCAAACGGCACAACCAAACGGTTGTCTAGGCGGCCCTCCAGGGCGGTCGGTGAAAGTGCAGACATGGGAAAGCTCCAGAAGTTAAAACCGGGTCTGCGCGCAGCCACGCTGCGCCCATGCCAACAGCGCGACTTTGGTCTTGTTGTAGTCGGTCGGGGTAGTGCATGGAAGAATTCGGATAATTGCCGCAATTGTAGGCCGGGCCGCCGCGCGGCCGCCTTGCAGCATACTGATAGCCCTCAGCCCCAGGTTCACCAGGTCTACCATGCCCAACCGCACCGTTTTCTTCATCTCCGATGGCACTGGCATCACGGCCGAAACCTTTGGCAACGCCATCCTCGCGCAGTTCGAGATGAAGCCGCGCCATGTGCGCCTGCCCTTCGTCGACACGGCCGACAAGGCCCACCAAGTGGTGCGGCAGATCAACCACACGGCCGAGGTCGAGGGCAAGAAGCCCATCGTCTTCACGACCCTGGTCAACATGGAGGTGCTGCAGGTCATCGAGCAAGGGTGCAAGGGCATGCTGCTGGACATGTTCGGCACTTTCGTGCATCCGCTGGAAAACGAGCTGGGCATCAAGTCCAACCACCGCATCGGCCGCTTCTCCGACGTGAGCAAGAGCAAGGCCTACCACGACCGGATCGAGGCCATCAACTTCAGCCTGGCGCACGACGACGGGCAGTCGAATACGGACCTGGAATCGTCCGACCTGATCCTGGTCGGCGTGAGCCGCAGCGGCAAGACGCCCACGTCGCTGTACCTGGCAATGCAGCACGGGCTCAAAGCCGCGAACTACCCGCTGATCCCCGAAGATTTCGAGCGCCGCCAGCTGCCGCCGGCCCTGGTGCCCCACCGCAAGAAGATCTTCGGCCTGAGCATCAACCCCGAGCGTCTGAGCGAGATCCGCAACGAACGCCGGCCCAACTCGCGCTACGCCTCGCTGGAGAACTGCCGCATGGAGGTCAGCGAGGCCGAGGCCATGATGCGGCGCGCCGGCATCCGCTGGCTCAGCACCACCACCAAGTCGATCGAAGAGATCGCCACGACGATCCTGCAGGAACTGCGGCCCGAGCGGCTGATTTACTGATGCTGCGCATGGGACGGCGCGTGCCGACCTGGCCCCCGGACGGAATGCGCCCACTGGAACGCCATCCAGGCGTTTAAGAAAACCAATCGGCAGCGCCATGCGAATAGCCTAAACTTCGTCCGTGCTGGCGGCACAGCATTTCGCACATAGCCGCGGCCCAACCAACAAGGACGATTCAATGAAGACCATCGGCGACAAACTCGAAGCCTTTAGCGTCACCGGCGTCAAGCCCGGTTTCAACCATCACGAAGAAAACGGCCAGTCCGCGTTCGAGGAAATCACCGACAAGAGCTTCCCCGGCAAGTGGAAGGTCATCTACTTCTGGCCCAAGGACTTCACCTTTGTCTGCCCGACCGAGATCGTGGGCTTCGACAAGCTGGCCAAGCAGTTCGCCGAGCGCGACGCCGTGCTGCTGGGCGGCAGCACCGACAACGAGTTCAGCAAGCTCGGCTGGCGCCGTGAGCACAAGGACCTCAACAAGCTGGGCCACTACAGTTTTGCCGACGTGACCGGCGCCCTGGTCGACCAGCTGGGCGTGCGCGACAAGGCCGCCGGCGTGGCCCTGCGCGCGACCTTCATCGTCGATCCGGACAACACCATCCAGCATGTCAGCGTGAACAACCTCAACGTCGGCCGCAGCCCGGAGGAAGTGCTGCGCCTGCTCGACGGCCTGCAGACCGACGAACTGTGCCCCTGCAACCGCGCTCCCGGCGGCGCGACGCTCTGAGCAGGCCGCCAACTCGCTACTTTTTTGATAGCGCCTCACGCACGTTTGATGCGGGCGTGAGGCTTTTTTCTTTCCCAAGGATTCGCGACATGGACTTTCTGCAGGCCCTCAAAGACCAGATTCCCGACTACGCCAAGGACATCCGGCTGAACCTCGACGCCGTCATCGCGCGCTCGTCGCTGGCGCCCGAGGACGCGCTGGGCTGCGCGCTGGCTGCCGCCTTCGCCGCCAGGTCCCCCATCCTGGTCCAGGCCATCGGCGACAACATGCCCGAGGCCGAGCACCAAGCCGCGCTGACGGCCGCCGCGCTGATGGGCATGAACAACGTCTGGTACCCGTTTGTCGAAATGGCGGGCGACGAGGACCTCAAGGCCCTGCGGCCCGAGCTGCGCATGAACGCCTACGCCACCCACGGCGGCGTGAGCAAGCTCAAGTTCGAAAGCTATGCGCTGGCCGCCAGCATCGTGGGCAAGTGCCACTTCTGCATCAAGAGCCACTACGACCTGCTCAAGGCCGAAGGCATGAGCGCGCAGCAGCTGCGCGATGTGGGGCGCATTGCGGCGGTCGTGAATGCGGCATCCCAGGTGCTCGCATCCCGATAGTGCCGGATTGAACGCGAACGCCTATCAACCTGACACGCAACAAAACCGAACGGGTGTGGGATTTGCCTTGTCAGGAATGTGAACTCGCTGGACAATCCCCGCCTTCACAACAAGGAGATCCCATGAAAGGCGACGCCCAAGTCATTGCGCATCTGCAAGCGCAGCTCAAGAACGAACTCACGGCCATCAACCAGTACTTCGTGCACTACCGCATGCTCAAGCACTGGGGCCTGGACAAGCTGGCGAAGAAGGAATATGAGGAATCGATCGGCGAGATGAAGCACGCCGACAGCCTGATGGAGCGGATTTTCTTTCTCGACGGCCTGCCCAACCTGCAAGACCTGGGCAAGCTCGGCATTGGCGAGGACGTGCCCGAGATCCTGCAATGCGACCTGAAATCGGAGCAGGGCGCGCAGCTCACCATCAAGGACGGCATTGCCCACTGTGAAAGCGTGCGCGACTACGTGTCGCGCGACCTGCTGCAAGAGATCCTGGACGACACCGAAGAGCACATCGACTTCCTCGAAACCCAGATCGAGCTGGTCAACAAGGTGGGCCTGCAAAACTACCTGCAAAGCCAGATGGGCGAAGTCGGCTGAGCGGCTACCCGCGCTCGGCCATCAAACCAGCTACGGCTGGTTTTTCTATCTTTACAAATAGTAATGATTCTTATTAACGTGTTAACATAGCGGCCTTCGCGAGCCACGACTCCGAGCAGTTGAAGCCAGCGCCCTGTTTTCAACTTCGAAGGAGTCCAGATGACCCAGCGCAAGCATGCGCGGCTCACGCCGCTCGCGGCCGCCGTTTTATTCCTATTGCAGGCTGCCGCCGCAGCCCAGAGCACGGCCACGCAAACCCTCAAGGAAGTCACCGTCCATGCCGCCAAGGACGAAGGCTATTCACCGGCGGCCAGCAGCACGGCAACCAAGGGCAGCGCGCCCTTGCGCGACATTCCGCAGACGGTCAACGTGGTGCCCCAGCAACTGCTGCGCGACCGGGGCGCGAAGTCCATGCAGGACGCGCTGCGCAATGTGCCGGGCGTGGCCTTCAGTAGCGGCGACGGCCAGCGCGACCAGGTGGTGATCCGCGGCTTCAGCGCCATCAGCGACCAGTTCATCGACGGCGTGCGCGACGACGCGCTGTACTTCCGCGACCTGTCCAACATCGAGCGCATCGAGGTGCTCAAGGGGCCGGCCGCCGTGCTGTATGGCCGCGGCTCCTCCGGCGGCCTGATCAACCGCGTCACCAAGAAGCCGCGGTTTGACGAAACCTCGGGCGAGTTGGCGCTCGGCCTGGGCAGCCACAGCCACAAGCGGGTCGAGGCCGATGTGAACACGCCCGTGGGCACCAGCATGGCATTTCGCTTGAACGCTGCTGCGGAAGATTCCGGCAGCTATCGCGATCAGCAGTTCATCAAGCGCCACAGCATTGCGCCTTCGCTGGACATCAAGCTCGGCCCGCAAACCGGTTTGCTGCTGCAGTACACCAATGCGCGCGACCGGCGCATTACCGACTTCGGCATTCCGGCGCTCAACGGCCGCCCGGTCAATGTGCCCATCAGCACCTACTATGGCTCGGGCAACGCCGCGCGCGACGACACCACCACCAGCCAGGTCGAGGCTGTGACCGCCACACTCAGTCACCGCTTCAGCGAGGCCCTGAGCCTGCGCAACATCACCCGCTACTACACCTACGAACTCGACCGCTTCAACACCCTGCCAAGCGGCACGACCGATCCGGTGTCGCTGACCGTGGGCCGCACCCGCAGTTTCATCCTGCGCGATGAAAGCGGCTGGTTCAACCAGACCGACCTGAGCTACAGAAACACGGTGGGCGGCTTCAAGCAGGAATGGCTGCTGGGCATGGAACTGGGTGCTCAGAAGAAGCGTGCGCAGTCGGTCTCCGGCGGCACGGTCGACCGGGTGAACATCTTCAACCCCGGCCGGGTCGTGCCACCGCCGATTCCGGCCGCCGCCTTCGCGGCCGACAGCGCGATTCCCAGCAACACGCAGCAGGACACCATGGCGCTGTATGCGCAAGACCAGATCACCCTGGCCCCGCAGTGGAAGGCCTTGGCGGGCGTGCGCTACGACGTGTTCAGGCAACACACCTCGTTCGAGCGCAAGCTGAGCGCCCTGGCGCGCACCGACCGCGACTTCAGCCCGCGCGCCGGCCTGGTCTGGCAGCCGAGCGAGTCCCAGTCGTACTACGTGTCGTACAGCCGCTCTTTCCAGCCCTCGGCCGAAGCCTTCGCGCTGGCGGCCAACACCGTCGCGAACGAACCCGAGATCACGCGAAACCGCGAGATCGGCGCCAAGCTCGATTTCCTGGACGGTGCCCTGAACGTCACCGCAGCGCTGTTCAACCTGGAGCGCTCCAACATCAAGAACACCGACCCGGCCAACCCGAGGGTGCAGATCAACGTGGGCAAGCAGCGCACCAACGGGCTGGAACTCACGGCCAACGGCAGGCTGCCGGGCCGCTGGGACATCAGCTCGGGCTACGCCTACCTGGCGGGCCGCATGGTCGAGTCGGTGGCCACGGTGACCTCCACGCAACTGCCGACGGTCGCCGTGCCCTCGCTGGGCAAAGTGCCGGCGCTGACCCCCAGGCATTCGGGCTTTGTCTGGGCCATGAAGGAGTTGGGCAACGGCTTCAGCCTGGGTGGTGGCCTGAACTATGTGGGCGAGCGCTTCACCTCGCTGACCAACCTCGTGACCCTGCCCTCCTACTGGACGGCGGACTTGGCCGCGATCTACAGGGCCGGCCGCTACGAAGTGGGCGTCAACGTCAAGAACGTCACCGACAGGAAGCACTTCATTTCCAGCCATGGCAGCAACGACAACCTGATCCTGCCCGGACCGCCGCGCGAGCTGCAGGCGACGCTGCGTGCGAAGTTCTGACGGCTCCATTCCGCGCCCTTGGCATACGCATGAAAAGCATTCTTTTCGTCCCGCCGCACTCCAAGCCGGCTGGCCAGCATGCAGCGTGGCAACGTGCGGCGCGCATGGCGCTGCGCGTGCTGGGCGCGGTTGGCGGCGGCTACGCCTTTTGCGCGGCCTGCGTCGCCCTGCTGTCAGCCGCGCTACCCAGGCTCATGGGCCTGCCGCGCAGCGAGGCCGTGGTCGCTGCTGCCATGGCGGGCTTCGTGCTGTACCTGGCGGTGCTGATCTGTGCCTTCGGCGTGCGCGGCCTGTTGCGGCTGTGGGGCCTGCTGGCGATCGGCACGGCCTTGGCCCATGGCCTGGCGTACTGGTTCAGCTCTCAAGCTTGAGGAGGCGCGATGGAGCCCACATTTCGCAAATCCATGGCCTGGCTGCACACCTGGGCGGGCGTGGTGATCGGAAGCCTGCTGTTCGCCATTTTCTGGATGGGCTCGCTGTCGGTGTTCGACCGCGAGATCGACCGCTGGATGATGCCTGCCACGCGCCTGAGCGCGAGCGCGGACCATGCGCCGGTCCGGCTCGACGGCGCCTTGACTGACAATGCTCTGGCACTGACCCGGGGCAGCGCACAATGGCTCATGCGCCTGCCCAGCGACAGGGTTCCCGCGGTGGAGCTGCGCTGGCGCACCGGGGACGGCGGCACCGAAAGACGCTACCTCGACCCCTCCAGCGCCCAGGTGCTGGCGCACACCGGGACGCCGGGCGGCACCGGCTTCATCTTCCCGTTCCACTACAGCCTGCATCTCAAGTGGAAGGACCTGGGTTACTGGCTGGTGGGGCTGGCCGGCATGACGATGTTGGTGATGCTGGTGTCCGGCGTGATCATTCACCGCAGGATCCTTGCCGACTTCTTCCTGTTCCGGCCGAAGAAGCAGCTGCAGCGCTCCAGCCTGGATCTGCACAACCTCAGCGGCGTGCTGGCCCTGCCCCTGCACTTCGGCATTGCGTTGTCGGGCCTGATCATCTTCTTCAGCGTCTACTGGCCCGGCACCTACCAGGCAGCCTACACCGAGGCCAAGGAGCCGCGGCAGGCGTTTTCCGCCGAGGGCCTGGGCCAGTACCGCAGGGCCAAGGCCCAGGCGCCGGGCACCCTCGGCTCGCTGGACGCGATGATCGCAGCCGCCGAACAAGGCTGGCCAGGCGGCAGAGCCGACTTCGTGCGCGTATGGCACCCCGGCGACGCCAACAGCTATGTGGAAATTCGGCGCAGCCATGCCGACGCGGTGACCATGAACCTCGATCAGGTCTATTTCGACGCCGCCAGCGGCACGGTGCTGCACCGCTTCGAGGCCCGGCCCCTGATGACGGTGCAGCGCTTCATCTCGGGCCTGCACTTCATCCAGTTCGAGCACTGGGCGCTGCGCTGGCTGTACTTCGTGGCCGGCCTCTCGGGCTGCGTGATGATTGCCACCGGCCACCTGTTCTGGCTGGCGTCGCGCCGCGCCAGCCACGCGAAGAAGGGCCTGGCCGGCGTGCGCGTGGTCGAGGCGCTGACCATCGGCAGCGTGCCGGGCATCATCGTCGCCACGCTGGCCTTCTTCGTCGCGAACCGGCTGCTGCCGCTCAACGCGCGTCACGCGGGCTTGGACCGGGCTGGGTTGGAGATGAGCGTGTTCTACCTGGTGTGGCTGGGCAGCTTCGTCCATGCGGCGCTGCGCCAGCGCGCCGCTTGGCGGGAGCAGGCCTGGGCCGTGGCGGCGCTGGCCCTGCTCGCCGTGGCGCTGAACTGGCTGACCACGGGCCACCACCTGCCTCACGCCCTGCGGCACGGCCTGTGGGGCGTGGCTGGCATGGACGCCCTGTTGCTGCTGGGCGCCGCGCTGGCGGCCTGGAGCGCACGCCGCCTGAGCCGCAGGGCACGGGGGCAGCACGCGCCAGCAGGCCAGGATACTCACCCGGCGGCACACCATGCCTGAAGCCCTGAGCCTGCTCGCCGCGTTCGTCCTGGCCTATGGCGGCTTTGCCGCGCTGGCCCTGTCGCAGCAGCGCCATGGGGACCGGGTATCGCCATCCAGCTGGCCACAAGCCCCCGCCCCGGTTGGGCAACGCGCCATCGGCCTCATGGCAATCGGGGCGGCGCTGCCGCTTTGCACGGCGGTCGAAGGCGCCAGTTTCGGCAGCCTGCTCTGGGCCTTCGGGGTATCTGTCAGTGCCGCGGCTGTGGCCCTGACCCTGACTTGGGCTCCGGCCCTGCTCGCGCCGCTGGCCTGGGCCACCGGCCACCTGTTTCACCGCAACTGAAAGGACTGTTCCATGTTTCAAACCCTGCTGATCGCCTTCCGCGAAGGCCTGGAAGCCCTGCTCGTGGTCGCCATCGCCACGCTGTACCTGCGCCGCACCGGCCGCGACCGCCTGATCTCCGCCATCCGCGCCGGACTCGCGGTGGCTGTGGTGCTGTCTCTCTTGCTAGGCCAGGCGCTCTCGCGCATCGGCGCGTTGTCGCCGGCCACGGAAGGGGCGATGGCGCTGGTCGCGGCGGCGGCCGTCGTTTGGTGTGTGTTGCACATGATGAAGGCGGGCAAGACCCTGGGCCGCGAGATCGCCGCGCGGCTGGAACAAGCCAGCGTGCTCGACGGCTCCAAAGCCTGGGCTGCGGTCTTCGCGTTCACGCTGTTCATGGTCGGGCGCGAAGGGGTGGAGACGGCGGCCATGCTCGCCTCGCTGGCATCGAGCGCGGAACTGGGGCACATGGTCTGGGGCGGATTGATCGGTCTGGCGCTGGCCGCCGCCATTGCCTGGGCTTGGGCCCGCTATGGAAGGGCTGTCAATTTGGGCCGGTTTTTCCAGGTCACGGCCTGGTTCATGGTGGCATTCGCCGTCCAGCTGGTGATCTACGCGCTGCACGAGTTCACCGAGTCGGCGCTGCTGCCCGGCATCGACAACGCGTATTGGCACGCCGCCACCGAGGACCTGGCGGAGGGAACGACGGCCCAGCTCATCTCACTGTCACTCGTGATCGTGCCGACGCTGTGGCTGGCCCTGGCGCACTGGCAAGACCGCAGGCAGGCCGCCACCATGGCATCCAGGGGCAGCGCCTGAACGTCAAAGCAGACATCGATCAGGGTTATTGCAAATACGACAGATTCGCATTTATAATGCCTCATCTTCAACAGCCAGCCAGCATCCCTGCCTGCCGCCATGATTGTTTGCGTTTGCCGCCGGGTTTCCGACCGTGATATTGCGCGCCATGTCCGTGCCGGCATGAGCTTTGACGACATCCAGTTCGAGCTCGGCGTGGCCACCCAGTGCGGGCAGTGCGAAAGCTGCGCCCGCGATGTCGTGGCACGGTGCTGCAGTGCGCACCCGGTCGCTCACCTGCACAAAGACGGCGCATCCAGGATCCAGCTCGCCAGCCCCATCACGGAAGGCAAAGCATGGAACTCCTCGCAACCCTCGGTGGCAGCCTGATCCTGGTCATCGTCTCAGCCTGGTGGATCTTCCACCGGTAGCCGCAATTCAATGGCTGGGCCCGCCGTGATGCCCTGCCATCACGGAATGGTCCGCTTCGCTCCTAAACTATGGCCTTGTCTGTCCGTCCCCCTTCCCTGCCCGGCATGAACCGCAACCTCGTCATTGCGCTGGGCGTGGTCCTGTTCCACGTCGCCGCCCTGTGGGCGCTGCAAACCGGGCTGGTGCGCCGCGCGGTAGAAATCATCGTCCCCGCTGAAATGCTCAGCGAATTCATCACGCCCCCGGCCCCCAAGGCCGACACAACGAAGCCGCCCACGCCACCCACGCCACCGATCCCGCCAAGGCAGTCCGTGGTCAAGGCGCGCCAGCCCGTGGCGCCTCCGGCGCCGCAACCCCTGGCCATCGCGGACGCGAGCCCCGCACCGAACGCCCCCACGGGCGTGACCAGCCCCCAGCCCCCGGCCCCGCCGATCGCCGCGCCCGTGGCTGCCGCACCGGCCGCGCCTGCCGGACCGCCCAAGGTCGAACTGCCGTCGAGCGACGCCGACTACCTGCAAAACCCCAGGCCTGCCTACCCGCCCATCAGCAAGCGGCTGGGCGAGCAGGGCAAGGTCGTCGTGCGGGTGCTCATAGGCGCGGACGGCATGCCGCAAAAGGCCGAGTTGAAGAAATCAAGCGGCTTCGAGCGCCTGGATCGTTCGGCCATGGACTACGTCATGAAATGCCGCTATGTGGCGGGAAAGGTCGGCGGCGTGGCCCAGGCCATGTGGTACGACGCCCCTGTCAATTTTGTTCTCGAATAAATCTCTGGAGTCGTTATGGAATCTCAATTCGGCCTCGCCAACCTGTGGGCACAGGGCGACATCGTCACCCGGGGCGTGGCCCTGCTGCTGCTGGGCATGTCGCTGGCGTCCTGGATGGTCATCATCATCAAGGCGCTGGACCTGCGCAAATGCGCGAGCCAGTCGCGTGCCACGGAGAGCTTCTGGCACAGCGCCGATTTCGCCGACGGCCTGAACAAGCTCGGCAGTGACGGCAGCAACCCGTTTCGGGCGCTGGCGATCGAAGGCCGCGAGGCCACGGCTCATCACCACGCCCAGCCCCAGCTGCACGACTCGCTGGACGTCAGCGACTGGCTCACGCGCTCGCTGCGCAACTCGATCGACGAATCCACTGCGCGCCTGCAGTCGGGCCTGGCGGTGCTGGCCTCGGTTGGCTCGACCGCGCCCTTCATAGGCCTGTTCGGCACGGTCTGGGGCATCTACCATGCGCTGATGTCGATCAGCGCCGCGGGCCAAGCCACGATCGACAAGGTGGCCGGACCGATCGGCGAGGCCCTGATCATGACGGCGCTCGGCCTGGCCGTGGCGATTCCGGCCGTGCTGGGCTACAACGCGCTGGTGCGCGGCAACAAGGCCATCCTCACCAAGCTCAACCGCTTCGCGCACGATCTGCACTCCTACTTCGTGACCGGTGCACGGGTGTCCACAGGCGGCGCCAGCAAAGTGGTGGCTATGAAGAAAGGCATCTGACCATGGCTTTCGGAACGCAAGACGACACCGACGAGGTGATGAACGAAATCAACATGACGCCTTTTGTGGACGTCATGCTGGTGCTGCTCATCATCTTCATCATCACCGTGCCGGTGATGAAACATGCGGTCAACATCGACCTGCCGCGTGCGACCAACCAGCCACAAGAAGTCAAGCCCGAGACCATACGGCTCAGCGTGGACGCGAAGGGCCAGTACTTCTGGAACGAAAACCGGGTGGAGGACCAGGATCTGGGGCCGATGCTGCAGGCCGAGGCAGCCAAAAATCCGCAGCCCGATCTGCACATCCGTGGCGACAAGGAAGTGCGCTACGAGCGAGTGGCCCAGGCCATGGCCGCCGCGCAGCAGGCCGGGGTGAGGAAGATCGGCTTTGTGACCGAACCCAGGCATTGACAGCGGCCTGCTGTCCCGGGCGAGCAGCCCGGCATGGCAAGCCCGGGCCCGCTCAGCAAAGATCTTTCTCCACCCGGCTTGACTTTTAATTGCGAATCATTATCATTTAGATATTGAGAATTCAGTCAGGAACAACAAGATGCATGCCTCGCTCACCGTCCAATCCCTCTTCAGCCCCGCAAGCCGCGACCACGCGCCTCAGGACCTGCAGAACCTGGACGATGCAAGCCCGGCCGGCGCGGCGCAGGTGGTCGACAGCACCCAGTTGCTCAAAGGCCACAAGGCCGTGGCGATCAGGCACAACGGCGCCATCTACCGCCTGCAGGCGACCAAGCTGGGCAAGCTGATCCTGACGAAATAGGTTTCATCGTGGGGCGACTCAGAGACTTATCCCAAGTCTCCAAGGGTCGTTTTTGCTAGCCAACGGGTCCGCCCGACTAGCCAAGCATTTTTTCCACGTTGCCATCAAGCAAAACGCCGGCTTTTTCGCCGGCGCTTTGTTTCTTCCGGGACTGTCACCCCATCAATCAGGCGACAGCCGCTATCAAATCAATAGCATTTACAGGCCCAGGGCGGCAATGCCGGCCTTGGCAATCTGGGCGTCTTCGCTGGACTTCACGCCGCTCACGCCGACGGCGCCCAGGCATTGCCCCTCATGCATGATCGGCACGCCGCCTTCGAGCAGACCCTGCAGATGAGGTGCGCTGAGAAAGGACACGCGACCGCCATTGACCATGTCCTCATAAATCTTGGTCTCGCGCCGGCCCATGGCCGCCGTGTGGGCCTTGGCCGGGGCAATGTGGGCGGAAATGGCCGCGGCGCCGTCGAGGCGCTGCAGCCACAGCAGGTGGCCGCCGTCGTCGACGATGGCGATGCTGACGGCCCAGTTGTTCTTCAGGGCTTCGGCTTCTGCCGCGGCGGCGATCTTCTTGATGTCGGCGAGTTCGAGGGAGGACTTGATTTTCATGACTGATGAACAACGGTAAAAAGGGTGGAGCATAACGGCTATCGGGCCCCTGCCGCCCCCGGTCGGGGGTAAAAGCACTGATGCGGGAAACGGGGAGGCAGATTGCCCCAGATTGCCCCAGCGTGGGCGAAGCGCGCGAATCATCCTAGAATTCGAACATCTGCACTTTGCAGCTGCATCAGGAGTTAACAGACATGAACGATCGCATCCAGACCCTCGACCAGATTGCTGGTCATGGCTATGCCATTTCGCAGGAGCAGCGCAACCGGGTGCTGCGCAACACCTACTGGCTGCTGGCCCTGAGCCTGCTGCCCACCGTGCTGGGCGCCTGGCTGGGCGTGGCGACCGGCATCACGCGTTCCCTGAGCGGTGGCTTGGGCCTGATCGTGTTCCTGGGCGGCGCCTTCGGCTTCATGTTCGCGATCGAAAAGACCAAGAACTCGGGCGCCGGCGTGCCGGTGCTGCTGGGCTTCACCTTCTTCATGGGCCTGATGCTGTCGCGCCTGATCGCGATGGTGCTGGGCTTCAAGAACGGCCCCGACCTGATCATGACCGCCTTTGGCGGCACGGCCGGCGTGTTCTTTGTGATGGCCAGCCTGGCCAGCGTGATCAAGCGCGACCTCTCGGGTCTGGGCAAGTGGCTGTTCGTCGGCGCCGTCGTGTTGATGGTCGGCGCCATCGTCAACGTATTTGTCGGCTCGACCGCCGGCATGATGGCCATTTCGGTCGCCGCCATTGCGATTTTCAGCGCCTACATGCTGTACGACCTCAAGCAGATCATCGACGGCGGCGAGACCAACTACATCAGCGCGACGCTGGCGCTCTACCTGGACATCTTCAACGTGTTCCAGAGCCTGCTGGCCCTGCTGGGCATTGTCGGCGGTGACAGCGACTGAGCAGAGCAGGCCGTGGGGGCTCCATGCCCCCGCGCCGAGTCGGAAACCAAAGGGGCCTGCGGGCCCCTTTGTCATATGTGCTCGAACACCGCAATCGACTCAACATGCGCCGTGTGCGGAAACATATTGACCACGCCGGCAGCCGTGCAGCGATAGCCGGCCTGGTGCACCAGCAGGCCTGCGTCGCGCGCCAGCGTGGCCGGGCTGCAGCTCACATAGACGATGCGCTTCGGGGCGGTCCAGCCTTGGCGCAGCTCGGGCTGCTGGTGCAGCTCGGCCAACGCCTTGGCCAGAGCGAATGCGCCCTCGCGCGGCGGATCGACCAGCCACTTGTCGGCCACGCCATCCTGCATCAGCGATTCGGGCGTCATCTCGAACAGGTTGCGCGCTACAAACTTTGTAGCGGCCAGCGCCCTCCCCACCCGAGCTGAGGCGTTGTTTCTTTCGTAATTCTGGCGCGAACGGGCAACCAGCGCCTCGCTGCCCTCGATGCCCAACACCTCGCGCGCCTGCGTCGCGATCGGCAGGGTGAAGTTGCCGAGCCCGCAGAACCAGTCGATCACGCGCTCGTGGCGCTGCGCATCGAGCAGGCGCAGCGCGCGGCTGACCAGCACGCGGTTGATGTGCGGGTTGACCTGGGTGAAGTCGGTCGGCTTGAACGGCATGGTGATGCCGAATTCGGGCAGCGCATAAGCCAGCTCGGGACCGCCCTCGTCGAGCAGACGAACCGTCTCCGGCCCCTTGGGCTGCAGCCACCACTGAACACCAGGGTGCTCGGCAGCGAAGGCCCGCAGCCGCGCCAGGTCGCCCGGGCTCAGCGGCTCCAGATGGCGCAGCACCAGCGCCGTCACCTCGTCGCCGCAGGCCAGCTCGATCTGCGGGCAGGTCTCGATCGCGTCCATGGCGCCTATCAGCGCGCGCAGCGGCACCAGCATCGCGCTCACATGCGGCGGCAGCACCGGACATACGCTCATGTCGGCCACATAGCGGCTCTTGCGCTCGTGAAAGCCGACCAGCACCACGCCCTTCTTGCGCACATGACGCACCGACAGCCGGGCGCGGTAACGGTAGCCCCAGGCCGGGCCTTCGATCGGGCGCAGCAGGTTCTCGGGCTTGACCTTGCCCAAATGCCAGAGGTTGTCTTCCAGCACCCTTTGCTTGGTCGCCACCTGCGCACCCACCTGCAGATGCTGCATCTTGCAGCCGCCGCAGGCGCCGGCGTGCAGGCCGAAGTGCGGGCAGGCCGGCTGCACGCGCTGCGAGGATTCGCGGTGGATGACCGTGAGCGTGGCCTGCTCCCAGTTGTTCTTCTTGCGGTAGGTGTTGGCGCTGACCAGTTCGAACGGCAGCGCGCCCTCGATGAACACCACCTTGCCGTCGGCCTTGTGCGCCACGCCCTGGGCTTCCAGGTCCAGCGACTCGACCGCCAGCCAGTCGGCGGGCAGGGATAAATTTTTCTCGATCGGATCGGTCATGCCCGAATTGTCTCAGGCCCGGATGCCCCTGCTCCTGCCCGCCTCTTTCACCCGCCGCTGGAGCTCTGTGTTGGCGGCCGGCAAGGCCTCATCCTAGGTGGGCGTGACACAGGGCATCGAGAAACGCTTGCGCGATTCTGCACTGGCGGGGAGACGGCCGCTAAAGCAGCGATTCCTTGGAAATCCCGCTGCGTATCAGGTGGCGCTTGAGCTTGAGCAGAGCCTCGTTCTGGATTTGCCGCACACGCTCGCGCGTCAGCCCCAGGCGGTCGCTCAGCACCTCCAGGGTTTCCGGGTCGCGGTCGTGCAGGCCGAAGCGGCCTTCCAGCACTTCCTTCTCGCGGTTGGACAGCGCCGCGATCCAGTTCTCGAGCAAGCGCTCCACCTCGCGGATGTGGGTGATGTCGTTCGGGTCCACGGCCAAATCGTCAGCAAGGCTGTCGCCCAGCGTGTGCTCGTCTTCCGACTTGTCCATGGCGGCATCGAGCGAGCGCGGAGTTTCCGCCATCGCCAGCAGTTCGGCCACCTCCTGCACCTCGCGCCCAAGCAGCGCGGCCACATCGTCGACCCGCACGCCGTCGGGCCGGTTCGCGACAAAGGTGGAGTCGTTCTCCAGCATGCGGCGCGCTCGCAGCACCTGTTGCAATTCGCGCACCACATGCACGGGCAGGCGGATCACGCGGCCCTGGTTCATCACCGCCCGCTCGACCGACTGGCGTATCCACCAGGTGGCGTAGGTGGAGAAGCGAAAGCCCCGCTCGGGCTCGAATTTGTCGATGGCGTGCATCAGGCCGAGATTGCCCTCTTCGATCAGATCGGACAGCGGTACACCGCGCCCCAGATAGCCCTTGGCAATGCTGACCACCAGCCGCAGATTGTGTTCGATCATGGACTGGCGAGCCGCGAAGTCGCCGGCACGGGCCCGGGTCGCGGTCTCGAACTCTTGCTCGGCATTGAACAGGCCGGTGCGTCGCACGTCGCGCAGGTACAGCGTCAGGGTGTCGCTGGATTCGCCAGCGAACTCGTACGCAGCCTCCCTGGGATTCTCGTCCGCCATCAGATCCATAGCGCTATTTGCACGCTCCATGGGGTCTGACGGCAGTTTTTCCGCAAAGCTGTCACTCTCAAGCGCATCCGGTACGACGATGGGGTTGCGTCCGTTGCGCTTTTTCATGATGCCTACCTGGCTGGGAGCAATTTCGCCGGGTCGACCGGCTTGCCTTGGCGACGAATTTCAAAGTGAAGCTTCACGCGGTCCGCATCACTGTTGCCCATCTCGGCGATCTTCTGGCCCTTGCGCACCGACTGGTCTTCCTTGACCAGCAGGGTCTGGTTGTGGGCATAGGCCGTCAGATAGGTGTTGTTATGCTTGAGGATGACCAGGTTGCCGTAACCGCGCAGGCCGGCTCCGGCATAAACCACGCGGCCGTCGGCCGCTGCCAGCACGGCATCTCCGGCCTTGCCGCCAATGTCCAGCCCCTTGTTCTTGGCCTCGTCAAACCCGGCCAGCAAGCTGCCGCCGGCAGGCCAGATCCAGGCCAGCTCATCCTCGCCATTGGCTGCGGGGACCGTGGCAGGCGCTGGCGTTGGCGCCGCCACCGGGGACGGACTGGCCACGGCCGATGAGGCGGCCGAAGCCGGCGGCTTGACTGCGCTGGCAGCCGGCGCGGCCGTGACTGGGATCACCGACGACGATGTGACCGGCTTGGCAACCGCCACCGAATCGGCGACCGGCGGCGTTACACGCAACACCTGACCGACCTCGATCAGGTTGGGGTTCTCGAGATTGTTCCAGCGCACGATGTCGCGCCAAGCCTGCCCTGTGTCCAGCCCGATGCGCATCACGGTGTCGCCGGGCCGGACGGTGTAGTAGCCCGGCTTGCCGGCGTTTTCAATGCCAGGCAAGGGCTTCGCAGCAGCAGCGTTGGGATCAGGAGCCACAGGGACCACCACGGGGGCGGGCTGCGTCATGCCCGTGCCCCGGTCTTCCACGGGCGCACGGTTGGGTTTCTTATTGAAGGCGCAGCCGGCCAGAACCAGGCCGGCCACCAGCAGCACTGCGAACTTCCACCCCTGACTCCGAGAACCCGGCATATCTGAACCCTTCAAGCAATACCCGATTTTAGGGGGACAAAGTGAACCGCCTCAAGCACACTTTGTTTCAAGCCTTGCGGCAACTTATCTATTACCACCAGCGCCTGCCGGCCAGCCGCCGTTGCCATCGGCGCCACCAGGCGCCCGCCCGGCGCCAGCTGGTCTATCCAGGCCTGGGGCACGGCCTCGCCACCGGCAGCCGCGATGATTCCGGCATAGGGCGCACCCTTGGCGTAGCCGGCCATGCCGTCGCCCAACAGCAGGTGCACATTGGGCAAGCGAAACGGGCGCAAATTCTCGCGCGCCTTGTCATGCAGGCCGCGCAGGCGCTCGATGCTGTAGACCTCGCTGACGACCCGGCTCAGCACCGCTGCCTGGTAGCCGCAGCCGGTGCCGATCTCCAGAACCCGGCCCATGGGGCCGGGCCGTTGCGGGTCGACCCCCAGCAGCAGCTCGATCATGCGCGCCACCACATTCGGCTTGGAAATCGTCTGGCCCAGGCCAATCGGCAGGCTGGTGTCTTCGTAGGCCTGGTTGACCAGGGCGCTGTCGACAAAGCGGTGGCGCTCCACCGTGCCCATGGCAGCCAGCAGCTGCCGGTTGGCAATGCCTTGCGCGGCCAGCTTTTGCACCATGCGCGCGCGCACGGCGTGCGAGTCCAGCCCCAGCCCCTGGCTCGCCGGCTTTGCTCCGGCTTGCGCGTCTTTCATAGATGCAGCCCTTTCTTCATGGGCACCGGCAGCTATGTTTTTAATAGCAGCCGGTTTGCCTGAATGCAGATCCAGGCGGGCCGGGAACCCGGGCCGGGCTGGCGGGCGCTGCATCACGAGCCCTGCCCCGCCAGCTTGGCCGCCGTCTGGGCCCAATAGCCGAGAAAGTCGTGGTCGGTCAGGTCCACCTTCAGCGGGGTCATCGCCACATGGCCTTGAACGGTCGCATGAAAATCGGTGCCCTCGGCATCGTCCTTGGCCGGGCCGGCGCCGCCGATCCAGTACATGGTCTCGCCGCGCGGGCTGGGCTGGGTAATCACTTTTTCGGCGGCATGGCGGCGCCCCAGACGGCAGACCTTCAGCGGCTTGATCTGCTCCAGCGGCAGGCTGGGAATGTTCACATTGAGCAGCCAGGGGCTGGCACCGATCAGCCTGTTGTTCGACATCTGGACGATGAAGTCGCGCGCTGTTCGGGCCGCCGCCTCCAGGTGGGCCCAGCCCTTGTCGACCTGCGAGAAGGCGATGGCCGGAATTCCGAACAAATAGCCTTCCATGGCCGCGCCCACCGTGCCGGAGTAAATCGTATCGTCGCCCATGTTGGCACCGTTGTTGATGCCCGAGACCACGAGGTCGGGCCGATAGCCCAGCAAACCGGTCAGGGCGATGTGCACACAGTCGGCCGGCGTGCCGTTGATGTAGCGAAACCCGTTGGCCGCCTGTTGCACATACAGCGGCGAATTCAAGGTCAGCGAGTTGGACTTGGCGCTGTTGTTCTGCTCCGGGGCCACCACCTCGACCTCGACCTCGGCCACGGTCGTGAGCGCCTCGTACAACGCCACGACACCGGGCGCCTGGTAGCCGTCATCATTGGAGATCAGGATTTTCATCATCGTCAGCAAATGCAACCGATTGTAGGTGGCGCGACCGCTTGCGGCGCAGTCCAGCCGCAGGTCGCTCGTGAGACATTCACGGCGCGGCGCTCGTCCTATCATCGCGCATAAATCACTGGAGAACTCCCATGCACGCATGGCTTTGCGAAAACCCCGTTGGCGTGGACGCGCTGACCTGGAAAGAACTGCCCACGCCCCAGCCCAAGGCCGGCGAGGTGCTGATCGAAATCAAGGCCGCCAGCCTGAACTTTCCCGACCTGCTGATCGTTCAGAACAAGTACCAGATCAAGCCGCCCCTGCCCTTCGTGCCGGGCTCGGAATACGCTGGCGTGATCCAGGCCGTGGGCGAAGGCGTCACCCAGTTCAAGCCCGGCCAGAGCGTGGCCTGCCTGTCGGGCACGGGCGGGTTCGGCACCCACACCATCGCGCCCGCGGCGCTGTGCATGCCGCTGCCATCGAACTTCCCGCATGTCGATGCGGCGGCCTTCATCATGATCTACGCCACCTCCTACCATGCGCTGATGGACCGGGCGCAACTCAAGGCCGGGGAAACCGTGCTGGTACTCGGTGCCGCGGGCGGCGTCGGCACGGCAGCCATCCAGATTGCCAAGGCCGCGGGCGCGCGCGTGATCGCGGCCGCGTCTAGCGAAGAGAAATGCGCGCTGTGCACATCCATCGGCGCCGATGCCACGATCAACTACGCCAAGGAAAACCTGCGCGACGCGGTCAAGACCCTGACCGACGGCAAGGGCCCGGACGTGATCTACGACCCGGTGGGCGGCGACTTTGCCGAACCGGCGTTTCGCTCGATCGCCTGGCGCGGCCGCTACCTGGTGGTGGGCTTTGCCTCGGGCCCGATTCCCGCACTGCCCTTCAACCTGGCGCTGCTCAAGGGCGCGTCTATCGTCGGCGTGTTCTGGGGTGACTTCGCCAAGCGCGAGCCCAAGGCCAATGCGGCCATGATGATGGAGCTGGCCCAGTGGTATGCGCGGGGCCTGATCAAGCCGGTGATCGACCGCACCATGCCCATGGCCGAGCTCAAGGCTGCCTACGTCCACATGGGCTCGCGCGGCGTGAAGGGCAAGCTGGTCCTGGTGAACTGACGCCGGGGTCGACCCCAACAAAAATGCCCGCGACCTGCGGGCATTTGTGTTTTGGGGTGGCTGATGGGACTCGAACCCACGACGACAGGAATCACAATCCTGGACTCTACCAACTGAGCTACAGCCACCGCATTAATCAACCAGCATTATAGCCGGGCTCGATCACTGTTTTCCCGCTTGCTGCGAGTCTTCCGCGACTTTCGCAGCCGGCTTGCTCACCTTGATCTGGGTTTTGAAGCGCTCTTTCAGAAGGTTGTAGTAGGCCAGGCTTTCGGCGGCCACCCACCACTGGGTGTACTGGGCCCTGTCCTGCGCGGCCACGGCATCGACAGCAGCCTCGCGCGGCAACAGCTTGTTGACCTTGACCACGGCATAGCCCTGGGCGCCCAGATCCACCCCCGTCAACAAGGGCAGGGCCGACGCGTCCGCGCGCAAAGCGGCCTCGACCACGGGGGCCGGCTGTTTCTGCGACTGGTCGCGCGAGACAGTGATCGCTGGCGGCAGGGCCACGCTGCCAGGACTGGCCTTCCAGGCCTCCAGTTTGGCCATGCCTTCTTTTTTGGCCAGCTCGGCCCCACGCTCGGCCATGACGCGCTCGCGCACGCGCTCCTTGACCTCGGCCAAAGGCAGGGTGCGGCGGGGCATGTACTGCGCGATGCGACCCGCCACCAGCTGGCTGGGCGCGGTTTCCACCGCCTCGGTGTTGCGCTTTTTGTCCACCGAATCAGGCGCAAAGATCGCATTGAGGAACTTGGGACTGGCCAGCACCCCCGTCGCCCCCGGCGCGGGCGCGCGCGTGACCGCTGCGGCGGTCTTGATCTCCAGCTTTAGCCGCTCGGCCACGGGCTTGAGGCTGTCGGACTGTTCATACACGCCGTTGGTGAAGGCCTCGGCGGTTTCGGCAAACTTGCGCTGCGCCTGCTGCTTTTTCAGATCGGCTTCCAGGCTGGCCCGCATGTCTTCAAAGCTGCGCTGCCTGGGCGTCTTCACATCCGTGAGCTTGATGATGTGGTAGCCAAACTCGGACTCCACGACCTCGCTGATTTCGCCCTTCTTCAGCGCGAAGGCCGCCTCCTCAAAGGGCTTGACCATGGCGCCGCGAGCGAAGAAATCCAGATCACCGCCATTGGGCGCCGAGCCCGGATCCTGCGAATTCTTCTTCGCCATCTCCGCAAAACTCTCGGGCGACTTCTTGAGCGTCGCCAGCAGCTCGTCGGCCTTGGCTTTGGCCTTCTGGCGCTCCGCCGCCGCTGCGGTCGCGGGCGATGCAATCAGGATATGGCTGGCGCGCCGCTCTTCCTGGCCGCTCAGGCGCGCCACGTTTTGCTCGTAGTAGGTCTTGAGATCCTGTTCATTGACCACGATCGCGTTCTTGACGGTCTCCAGGTCCAGCACCAGATACTCGATGCTGGCCTGCTCAGGGGCCTGAAACAGGGCCTGATGATCCTTGTAGTAGGTTTCCAGATCGGCGTCCGTCGGGCTCAGCTTGGCCGCGAATTCGGCCGTGCTGAAGCGCGCCACCTGGATTTCGCGCTTCTCGAAAAAAGCGTTCAGCGACACATCGGCTTGCGCGGGCGTGGCAAAGCCTGTTCCCGCCACACCAGCCAGCACCTGGCGGGCCGACAGGTCGGCCCGAACCGAGGCTTCGAACATCTCGGGCGTCATGCCCTGGCTGCCCACCAGCAGGCGGTAGCGCTCCATGTCCAGCGTGCCGTCGGGGCGGCGCAGCGAAGCAATCGTGGGGTTCTCCTGCAGGTCACGTGCCAGTCGCAAATCGCTGGTGACCAGCCTGGACTTGTCGGCAGCGGCGGCCAGCACGCGCTCGCGAACCAGGCGCTCCAGCGTGGCGTACTTGGCTTCGGGCGAGTCCAGCAACTTGGGATCGAGCGAGGGCATGGACGCCCGAAGGCGCTCCACCTCCTGCGTGTGGGCGACATCCCAATCACTCTGGTTGATGTCCCGTCCATCCACCCTGGCGACAGTCTCGCCCTTTTCCATGGCCCGGTTGTAGCCCTCGAGACCAAACAGCACAAAGGAAGGGAAGATCAGCAAGAACAGCAAGAACTGCATGATCCTGGTGTGCTTGCGGACGAAATCAAACATGCTCGGACTCTCTAGAAAAATTTGCTCCCCGCGCCACGCTGCCCCCTTGCAGGACCTTCACAGCTTGAGGCGGCCAGGCGGTGCTCAAAACAGAAAAGGCGAACAATTGTTCGCCTTTGCATCGGTGGTGGGTGCTGACGGGATCGAACCGCCGACCTACGCCTTGTAAGGGCGCCGCTCTACCAGCTGAGCTAAGCACCCCACCTCAACTGGGTTTCAGTTCAAGGCATCTTTCAATGCCTTGCCCGGACGAAACTTCGGCACCTTGGCAGCCTTGATTTTAATCGTAGCGCCGGTGCGGGGGTTGCGGCCACTGCGCGCTGCACGCTTGCCAACGGCAAAGGTGCCGAACCCCACGAGCGACACCGAGCCGCCTTTCTTCAGCGTGGTTTTCACCGCACCGATCGTGGACTCCAGCGCGCGGGTGGCCGCGGCCTTGGAGATGTCGGCATGTTTTGCGATGTGTTCAATCAATTCAGTTTTGTTCACAAAGAACCCCTCGTTCAGGAATAGAGTTGGCCAGGTTGTCTCATTCAATGAATCTCCCGGCACCTGCGCCCTTGGCTGGGTGCGTGGCAAGCCTCCGGGGATGGCATGGGCAGCGCATGCTGCGGAATGTCATTAAAGCCATGGACCTCCAAGGTGTCAATACGACATGCAGCTTTACAACAGCGCGGAGGCGGATTCTAGTCTGTTTTGATGAGCTTTGATGCGGCTTGCGGCACGATTTCGTGTCGCACTGCGCGAATTCTCTAGCTTGACACGCAAAGGGAATTCGCTACACCACGGAAGCGATGGCACGGCCCAGATCCGAGGTGCCGGCCTTGCCGCCGAGGTCGGGCGTGCGCGGCGCACCGCCCTGGGGATCGAGCACTTTCTCAATGGCCGCCAGCACAGCGTCATGCGCGCGCTTGTGGCCGAGGAACTCCAGCATCATGGCGCCGCACCAGATCTGGCCAATCGGGTTGGCGATGTTTTTGCCCGCGATATCGGGAGCTGACCCGTGGACCGGCTCGAACAGCGAGGGGAATTGGCGATCGGGGTTCAGATTGGCGCTGGGCGCGATCCCGATCGTGCCGGTGCACGCGGGCCCGAGGTCGCTGAGGATGTCGCCGAACAGGTTGCTGGCCACCACGACATCGAAGTAATCGGGCCGCTGCACGAAATGCGCCGTGAGAATGTCGATATGAAACTTGTCGACGTTGAGGCCGGGGTAGTGCTTCGCCATCTCGGCCACCCGCTCGTCCCAGTACGGCATGGTGATGGCAATGCCGTTGGACTTGGTCGCACTGGTCAGATGCTTCCTGGGGCGTGACTGCGCGAGCTCAAATGCGAATTTCAGCACACGGTCGACGCCTATGCGCGACATCACGGTCTCCTGCATCACGATCTCGCGCTCGGTGCCGGCATACATGCGCCCGCCTATGCTCGAGTACTCGCCTTCGGTGTTCTCGCGCACGATGTACATGTCGATTTCGCCGGGCTCGCGCCTGCTGCCGTCGCGCCGCACCGCGGGCGCGATGATGCCGGGCATCAGGCGCGCGGGACGCAGGTTGATGTACTGGTCGAACTCGCGCCGGAACAGCAGCAGCGAGCCCCACAGCGAAACATGGTCGGCGATTTTTTCCGGCCAGCCCACGGCACCGAAATAGATGGCATCGTGGCCGCCGATCTGCTCCTTCCAGTTGTCGGGCAGCATCTTGCCGTGCTTCTCGTAGTAGTCCCAGCTGGAAAAGTCGAAATGGTCGAACTGCAAATCGATGCCGAATTTGCGAGCCACCGCCTCCATGACTCGAAGGCCCTCCGGCATCACTTCCTTGCCAATGCCGTCGCCGGCGATCACGGCGATTCTTTGCTTGCTCATTTCATCAACTCCTGAAAAATCGGAACACCTCGTCCAGCAGTGCCGCTGGATCTTCTTCCGCGATGTAGTGCCCGCAGGGCAAGGCCCGGCCGGTCACCCGGTGAGCGCGTTCGCGCCATAACGCCAGCACATCTTGGACAGTGCATGGCGGGGCAACAAGAGGCTCACGGATGTCTCCTTTGTTTTCTCGGTCACTGCTGCAGATTCTGGCTGACGCGCAGCTTTGCTTCAAGCAATAATTCGGCAATCAATTATTTCCACAATGGAAATTCATGGAACGCAGTGATCTTGAACTCGTGCTCGCGGTGCGTGACCAGCGCAACCTTGCCGCGGCGGCCATGAGCCTGGGCGTCGCGCCACCGGTCGTGACCAAGCGCCTTGCGGCGCTGGAGGCACGGCTCGGTCAGCGGCTGTTCCAGCGCACCACCCGGCGCGTCAGCCCCACGGCCGAAGGCGAAGCGGTATGCGAGCGCGCCACCGCCTTGCTTCAGGGCTTCAGGGACCTCGAGGCCGAACTGCAGGAACGCCAGAGCGAGCCCACGGGCATGATCCGGCTGGCCGCCACCTTGGGCTTTGGCCGCCTCTGGCTCGGCCCGGCACTGGCCGAGTTCCAGTTGCGCTACCCGAAACTGCAAATCCAGCTGCAGCTCACCGAGCAGTTGCCGGACCTCGCGGTCGAAGGCTTTGATGGCGCGGTGTGGCTTTGGTCCGTTCAAGGCCGTCGCGCCTCGGAGTGGGTGGCGCGCCGCCTGGCCCGCAACCAGAGGGTGCTGGTGGCGGCTCCGGCCTATTTGCAGCGGCGCGGCATGCCAGCCAGCCTGGAAGAGCTTCAGCACCACGACTGCCTGCTGATTCGCGAGAACGAACAACGCTTCGACCTCTGGAGCCTGCACAGGGACAAGGAGAAGACGGCCACGCGCATACGGATACGAGGTCCGCTGTCCAGCAATTCGGGCGAACTGGTACGCGACTGGTGCCTGGCCGGCCACGGCATCATGCTGCGCAGCCTCTGGGACATCGCACTGCAGCTGCAGTCAGGTCAACTGATGCGCGTGCTGCCGGCGTATTCGATGACCGACGCCGACATCCACTGGCTGGCGCCCTACCGGGCCCAGACACCGCGGCGTATCCGGCTGCTGGTCGATTTCCTGGTCGAGCGCTTTCGCGACGAACCCTGGAAAGTCAACCCGGCCGCCTCGCGGGCCGCACCACGAAACTCACGCCCAGCGCGGTGAGCGCAGTGCCGGCCAGGGTCAAGGTGGTGACGGGTTCGGCAAACAACAGCCACGCCATCAGGGCTGTGCAGGGCGGCACGAGGTACAGCAGGCTGGTCACGGCAGTCGCCGCGCCGCGCTGGATCAGCAGGTACAGCAGCGAGCTGCCACCCAGCGTCAGGGCCAGCACCGACCAGGCCATGGCCCCCATCAATTCGGCATTCCAGCGCATGGCCTCGCCCTCCAGCAGCGCCAGCGGCAGCGTGACCGCGAAGGCAGCGCTCAGCTGGACCAGGCTGGCCGCGCGCACATCGCACGGCGCGACGTAGCGCTTCTGGTAGAGCGTGCCTGCCGTGATGCTCAGCAACGCGCCCAGTGCCAGCAGGAAATTGAGGGCGTGGATCTCGCCGAGACCGAGCTTCTGCCAGACCACGAGCGCGAGCCCGGCAAAGCCCAGTGCCAGCCCGGCCCATTGGCGCACCGAAACCGGACCGCCGCGCGACGAGACCCAGACGGCCGTGAGCACGGGCTGCAGCCCCACCAGCAGGGCGACCAGGCCCGCGCCCATGCCAAGCTTGACAGCGGCCCAAACCCCGCCGAGGTAACCTGCATGCATCAGCACGCCGCTGACGGCCAGATGTTTCCATTGAGGCCGGTCGGCCGGAAACGCTGCACGGGCCAGCGACGCCCACACGCCAAAACAGGCCACGGAGAGGAGGTAGCGCACAGCCAGAAACTTCAGCGGCGGCGCATGCGGCATCCCATAGCGCGCCACAATGAAGCCGGTGCTCCAGATCAGCACAAAGATGGCGGGCATGACCTTGATGAAGGCCCCCTCACCCCGAGAAACAGTCATCTGGCCCGCGCCCGGATTTCAGGCAAGGCCTTTTGCATGTAGTAGACCATGGACCAGACCGTCAGAATGGCTGCAATCCAGATCAGCCAGGTGCCCCAGACACCGGTGTCGATCAGGCCAAACAGCTGGCCATCGAACAGCAGAAAGGGAATAGCCACCATCTGCGCCACGGTCTTGAGCTTGCCTATCAAGTGGACTGCCACGCTTTTGGAGGCCCCGATCTGGGCCATCCACTCGCGCAAAGCCGAGATCGCAATCTCGCGGCCGATGATGATGAGTGCCACAAACACGTCGGCCCGGTTCAGGTGCACGAGCACCAGCAAGCACGCGCAGACCAGGAACTTGTCGGCCACCGGGTCGAGGAAGGCGCCGAACGAGGAAGTCTGGTTGAGCTTGCGAGCGAGGTAGCCGTCGAGCCAGTCGGTGGCCGCGAACAGCACAAACATCACGGTGGCGATCAGGTTCCGGCTGGACGACTCCAGAGGCAGATAGAACACCCCGACGATCAGCGGAATCGCGACGATGCGCGTCCAGGTCATGATGGTGGGAATGGTGAGAAACATGGCGTGATTGTGTCATGGCCTCCTGCGGACCGGCCGCCCGGCCCACCAAGTCCCTCAATGCAGGGCGCGATAGATGTCCTCGGCCAGTTCCCGCGAAACACCGTCCACCGTGGCCAGGTCTTCGACACTCGCCGAGGCCACGCCGCGGACGCCGCCAAAGCGCTGCAGCAGCCGGGCACGCCGCTTGGGGCCGATGCCCGCAATGTCCTCCAGCTTGCTGCCGCCCACACGCACCTTGGCGCGTTGTGCCCGCATGCCCGTGATGGCGAAGCGGTGCGCCTCGTCGCGAATCTGCGCCACCAGCATCAGCGCCGCCGAATCGCGGCCCAGGTAGACCTTGTCGCGCCCGTCGGCAAACACCAGCTCCTCCAGCCCGACCTTGCGGCCCTCGCCTTTTTCGACCCCGACGATCAGGCCCAGGTCCAGGCCGAGTTCGGCAAAGACCTCGCGCGCCATCGCCACCTGGCCCTTGCCGCCGTCGACCAGTACCAGATCAGGCAGCCGGCCCGTGCCCGCCGTGCCGGCCCCGCCGGAGTCGCGAACGGCCTCGGCCAGCTTGCTGTAGCGGCGCGTGAGCACTTGGCGCATGGCGGCGTAGTCGTCGCCGGGGGTGATGCCTTCGATGTTGTAGCGCCGGTATTCGCTGTTTTGCATCTTGTGGTGGTGAAACACCACGCACGAGGCCTGGGTGGCCTCGCCGCCCGTGTGGGAGATGTCGAAGCACTCGACCCGAAAGCTCTCCAGGTCGTCCGCGGCGATGTCCAGCGCATCCACCAGGGCCCGCGTGCGGGCTTGCTGCGAGCCCTCTTCGGCCAGCAGGCGTGCCAGCTGGATGTCGGCGTTCTTCTGCGCCATCTCCAGCCAGATGCGGCGCTGCTCGCGCGGGTTGTGAACCGCCGTGATCTTGATCCCGGTCTGGATCGACAGCGCCTCGATCAGTTCCTTGCCCACGGGCACGCTGGTGATGAGCGCGGGCGGCACGGGCACACCGAAGTAATGCTGGGCGATGAAGGCTTCGAGCACCTGCACCTCCACCGGCCGCGCCGGCTCGCCCGCTTCGTCGGTGGCCTCCAGAACGGCGGCGTCGTCGACATGGACCGGAAAATACGGCCGGTCGCCCAGGTGGCGGCCGCCGCGCACCATGGCCAGGTTCACACAGGCCCGTCCTCCCAGGACCTTGACCGCGAGGATGTCCACATCCTTGTCCGAGCTGGTGTCCACCGCCTGCTGGTGCAGTACCTTGGACAGGCCGCTCATCTGGTTGCGGATCTCGGCGGCCTGCTCGAACTCCAGCTTGTCGGCGTGGGCCATCATGCGGGCCTGCAGCGCATCGAGCACGGTCTGGGTTTCGCCACGCAGAAAGGCCTCGGCATGGGCCACGTCCTGCGCATAGGCTTCGGGTGAGATGAGGTTGACGCAAGGCCCCGAGCAGCGCTTGATCTGGTACAGCAGACAGGGCCGGGTGCGGTTGCTGAACACCGTGTCTTCGCAGGTACGCACGCGAAACACCTTCTGCAGCAGCTGGATCGATTCCTTCACGGCCCAGGCGCTGGGATAGGGGCCAAAGTAGTGGTGCTTCTTCTCGACGGCACCGCGGTAGTAGGCGACGCGCGGTGTCAGCGCCGCCGACGGCGCGCCAGTCCCCTCCCTGGCCCCGCTCGCCGCCGTGATCTTCAGATACGGGTAGCTCTTGTCGTCGCGAAACAGGATGTTGTACCTGGGGTTCAGCGTCTTGATCAGGTTGTTTTCCAGCAGCAGCGCCTCGGCCTCGGAGCGCACCACCGTGGTTTCCATGCGCGCGATCTTGCTCACCATGTGGCCTATGCGCGTGCCGCCATGGTTCTTCTGGAAATAGCTGGACACGCGCTTCCTGAGGTTGCGCGCCTTGCCGACGTAGAGCAGCGCCCCCTCGGCGTCGAAATAGCGGTACACCCCCGGCAAGGCCGGCAGCGCGGCCACCTCGCTCAGCAGCTGTGGTGAATGGACATCGGACATGCCGATATTGTGACCGTCTAGCCTCGGCGAGGCGGCCCGGCATGACGAAAACATCACTGCGCCCATCCTCGCGGAACGCGCCCTCAGCCCTCGTTCGGGCTTGGGCTGCCGCGGCGCACCAGCAGCCCGCGGTGCAGTTCGGCACAGCGGCTGACGCCGAGCATCGCCATGTTGCGATCGACTTCGTCGCTCAGAAGGCCGATGGCGTGGGCCACGCCGGCCTCGCCCGCCACCGCTGCCGCATAGTTGAAAGGCCGCCCAACGAACACGAACCGTGCGCCCAGTGCAAGCGCCTTGAGCACGTCACTGCCGCGCCGGAAACCGCTGTCCACCATGACCGGCAGCTCGCCCACGGCGTCCACCACGTCGGCCAGGATGCGCAGCGGAGCCACCGCGCCGTCGAGCTGGCGACCGCCGTGGTTCGAGACGATCACCGCATCGGCGCCGTGGTCACGGGCCAGCATGGCGTCGCGCGCACTGAGGATGCCCTTGATGACAAGCCGGCCCTTCCACCGGCGCCGGATCTGGTCGACATGGGTCCAGCTCAGATGGTCGCGCGCCGAGAAGTCGCGCAGCACATGGCGCGAGACGATGGGTGCGCCGCGGCTGGCAAACGAGTTCTCGAAGTGCGGCATGCCGTGCGCCAGCAGCGTGCGCGCGAACGTGCCCACCAGCCAGCGCGGACGCGTCAGCCCGTCCCACGCCAGTCGCAGGCTGGGCTTGAGCGGCGTGGAAAAGCCCGTGCGGATGTTGTTCTCGCGGTTGGCTGACACGGGGATGTCGACCGTGAGCACCAGGGTCTTGAAACCCGCGCGCGCCACGCGATCCACCAGCGCGGCAATGCGCTGCGGGTCACCGGGCAGATAGGCCTGGAACCAGGTGTCAGGCGCGGCGGCAATGACGTCCTCCAGCGCAATCAGCGAGGTGCCGCTCAGGATCGCAGGAATCTGTGCCGCCTGCGCCGCACGCGCCAGCACGATGTCGCCCCGGTAGGTCGACAGCGCGCTGATGCCCATGGGCGCCAGTCCGAACGGTGCCGCGTAGCTGGTTTCGAACAGCTCGGTGCGCTGGCTGCGGCCGGACACATCCACCAGCACGCGGGGACTGAAAGCCAGCTCGTCAAAAGCTGACCGGTTGTCCTGAAGGGAGCGGCTGTCTTCCGCCGCGCCCGCGATGTAGCCGAAGATCGGGCGCGGCAGACGCCGGCGCGCAGCGGCCTCGAAATCGTGCAGGGACAGCATGCGCTGCAGAACACGCGGCGTGCGCATGCGCGTCGCCGCGCCGGCGGTCAAAGAGGGGGTGCGGGGCCGGGCATGGGTGGCGGTCATGATGATGGGGTCGGACGGGGACAGGGTTTGAAAAGCGCAATCTAAGCCAGGACAAGCAATCGAAAAAGCGAAATAATTCGAACCAACTTGTTCGCCAGAACGCCAATACTCATGGCCCTGCGCAGCTCCGCACATGACCCTCAAGCAACTCGAGGCCTTCTACTGGGCCGCCACCTGCACGAACTTCGCCACGGCGGCGCAGCGGCTGCACCTGTCGCTTTCGTCCCTGTCCAAGCGGCTGGCCGAGCTTGAGCAGTCGCTGGATCGCGCGCTGTTCGACCGCAGCGGCCATCGCGCGGTGCTGACCGACGCCGGCCAAGCCCTGCTGCCGCAGGCGCGCAAGCTGCTGGAGGCCGCGGCAGCCCTTCGGGCCGGCGCGGCGGGCAGCACGGGGCTGTCGGGGCGCTGCACCTTCGGCGTGGGCGAGCTCACGGCCCTGACCTGGCTGCCCCGGCTGGTGGCGCTGGCGCGCCAGGCCCATCCCGCGCTGGCGCTGGAGCCCTGTGTCGACATAGGCAGCGTTCTGGAAGAGCGCGTGGACAGGGGACAGCTCGACTTCGCGGTGATCGCAGGCCGGTCGTCGCGCAGCACCATCGCCTCGCACCCGCTCGCCGAGGCCCGTTTCGTCTGGGCCGCCTCGGCCGCCATGGCTGGCCGCACGCGCAGGCTCACATCCGCGCTGCTGGAGCGCACGCCGCTCGTGACGCTGCCGGCCGGCGCGGGCACGACGCGCATCCTGGACGACTGGCTGCTCGCTCAGGGCGTCACGGCAGAGCAACGCCTCGTGTGCAACCACTGGGGCGCGATCGCCGGCCTGCTGGTCGAAGGCATGGGTGTCGGCTTCCTGCCCGAAGGTTGGGCCCGCGCACTGTCCCGACGCGGGCAACTGCGCATCCTCGCAAGCCACCCTGCCCTCGCGCCGCTGCCCTATGCCTACCAGTGGCGCAGGGACGACACACGCCCGCTGATCACCCACATGCGCGAACTCGCGCTGCGTTGCGCCGACTTTTCCCACGCGAGCCGGCTGTTCTGAACCCTGGTGGACCGGCGGCGTTCGTGCCGTCGTCAATGTAAAAACACCTCCACACCCTTTCTGGATAGCCACTGATAGCTATCAAATAGATAGCAATCGAGGGGCACCAAATGGCATCGGCACCTCATGGACCCGGCAAGACTTTTTGTGCTGGAGGTGTTAAATCTGTTACCGAATTGCCCCTAAATGTTACGGGCCCGGCAAGGCCAGGTGGCTCGGCACGGCTGCCGCACTCCCGAGCCAAGCCCGGGCTTTTCACCCCAAAAGAGCCTGGCTCAAAAGCTACGCAATCGGCGCCTCAAGGCGCGACTCAGCGCTGTTCGAGCCCCTTGAAATTCACTATGGGTTCGCCTAAACCCAACTTGCTGCGTCGGCAAAGTGCTCCCGAACCGGCGCATAAAAAGTGGAACGACCAATAACTGGACACCGCTCGCTCGGGCCAGGGAATGGAATGGTCTATGTTCAGCTGGATCATTGGCTCGAGTCTCAGGTTCCGGTTCCTGGTGCTGGCCATCGCCGCCACGTTGCTGGTCTTCGGAGCCCAGCAACTGCGGCAGATGCCGGTCGATGTCTTCCCCGAGTTCGCGCCGCCCAAGGTCGAGATTCAGACCGAAGGTCCTGGCATGACCTCCGCCGAGGTGGAGGAGCTGATCACGATTCCGATGGAGGATCAGCTGCGGGGCGTGCCGGGCGTTGAATACGTCCGCTCGTCATCCGTGGTGGGGCTGTCGCAGGTCGTGCTCATTTTCAAGATGGGCACCGATCTCATGGAGGCGCGGCAGCGCGTGCAGGAGCGTCTGAAGCTGGCGATCGCGGAGCTGCCGCAGTCGTCCGGCATGCCGGTCATGCTCCAACCCCTGTCGTCGACCAGCCGCGTCATGAAGATCGGGCTCACATCCAAGGTCCAAGACATGATGGACCTTTCGATGATCGCCTACTGGACGGTCAAGTTCCGGCTCATGTCCGTCCCCGGCGTGGCGAACGTTCCCATCTGGGGCGAGCGGATCAAGTCCTTGCAGGTGCAGGCCGATCCGACCCTCATGCGCGCCCACAACGTCACGCTCGACGAGGTCATGGAGACGACCTCGGAAGCGCTGGACTTCGGCCTGCTGCGCTACACCGGCGCGGCCAAAACCCGTATCGACGGGATGCTCGACACCCCCAACCAGCGCCTTGTTATCCATCACCAGTCGCCCGTTTTCACGCCTGAGCACCTGGCCAATGTGCCAGTCGCCGTGAAGGCCAGGCGCGCCGATCCACCGCGGCTGGGCGATGTCGCCACCGTTGCGTGGGACACCTGGCCCATGGTAGGAGACGCCGTCATTAACGATGGCCCTGGCCTGATGATGATCGTCGAGAAGTTGCCGTGGGCGAACACGCTGGAAGTCACGCGGGGAATCGAGCAGGCGCTGGAAGAATTGAAGCCCGGTCTGCCCGGCATCGAAATCGACTCGACGATCTTCAGGCCGGCGACCTTCATCGTGCTCTCGATGGACAACCTGACGAGGGCGCTGATCATCGGTTGCATCCTCGTGATCCTCGTCCTCGGCGCCTTCCTCTACGAATGGCGGGTGGCGTTGATCAGCGTCATCGCCATTCCCTTGTCGCTGGTGGCCGCGGGAGTCGTCTTTTATTTCCAGGGCGCGACGATCAACACGATGGTTCTGGCCGGTTTCATCGTCGCGCTCGGCGACGTTGTTGACGACGCGATCGTCGACGTCGAGAACATCACGCGGCGGCTGCGCCAGCACCGCCTCGCAGGCAGCGAGAAATCGACGGCGCGCGTCATCCTCGAAGCGTCGCTCGAGGTGCGTTCGGCCATCGTGCACGCGACCGTGATCGTCGTCCTGGCGGTGCTGCCGGTGTTCTTCATGGGCGGGCTGTCGGGTGCGTTTTTCGAGCCGCTGGTCCTCGCCTATCTGACCGCGATGGTGGCTTCGATGGTCGTGGCGCTGACGGTCACACCGGCGCTGTGCCTGCTTCTGCTCAACCGTGCCGACATCGAGCACAGGCAGTCCCCGCTGGTCCCGTGGCTCAAGCGGATCTACGGCGCGATGCTGTCACGCGTCATCCAGCATCAGCGCGCGACGCTCGCTTCCGCCCTGGTCGTCGTCGCCGCCGGCATCGCGGTGTTCCCCTTGCTCGGAACGTCGTTGCTCCCGGCGTTCAAGGAACGAGACTTCCTGATGCACTGGGTGCCCGCCGAGGGGACCTCGCATCCTGAAACGTTCAGGATCACGCAGCAGGCCAGCCGCGAGCTTCGCTCCATCCCGGGGGTACGCAACTTCGGCGCCCATATCGGGCGCGCCGTCGGTGGGGACGAACCCTATGGCGTGAACTTCACCGAGAACTGGATCAGCGTCGACCCCAGCGTCGACTACGACCAGACGCGCGCGAGCGTCGAAGCAGCCGTCGCCGGTTATCCAGGGCTGTATCGCGATGTGCAGACCTACCTGAAGGAGAGGATCAAGGAGGTGCTGACCGGAGCGGGCGAGTCCATCGTTGTGCGCATTTCCGGACCAGAACTCCCTATCCTGCGTCGCAAGGCGGCGGACGTGGAACACGCGCTGGAGGGTATTCCGGGCCTCGTCGACCTGCACGCGGAGCAACAGGTCGAGGTTCCGCAAATACAGGTCCGAGCGAGGCTCGAAGTAGCCGGGCGCTATGGATTGAAGCCCGGCGACATCCGCCGGGTCGTGAATGTGCTGATGAACGGGCAGGAAGTCACGGATATACATAGAGATGGCAAGGTGTACGACGTGTTTGTCTGGTCGCTGCCGTCATCGCGTCGCAGTGTCGAGGACATCCGCGAGTTCCTCATCGACACGCCCTATGGCGGTCGCGTACGGCTGGCAGAGGTGGCGGACGTGGAGCTCGTGCCGACGCCCAACAAGATCAAGCGCGAAAACAACTCCCGGCGAATCGACGTTCACGCCAACGTCAAGGGGCGCGATCTCGGCGCGGTGGCCGAGGAAGTCGCGCAACGGCTCGAGAAAGTGCAGTTCCCGCTCGGGTACTACCCGCAGCTGTTGGGCGAGTACAAGGAGCGCCAGGCCGCGCAGAGGAACCTGCTCATTGCGTCGGTTGCTTTTGTCGCTGCGATCTTCCTCATGCTCCACGCGACCTTCCGGAACTGGCGGCTATCGACCATGGTCTTTCTCGCCCTTCCGGCGGCACTCATCGGTGGCCTGCTGGCGACCTTCGCGAGCGACCGCGTCATCTCGCTCGGCTCGCTCGTCGGAATCATCACGATCCTGGGGCTGTCGGCCCGCAATGGCATCATGCTCATCGAGCACTATCGGCATCTGGAACGGGTGGAAGGCGAGCCCTTCGGTCTTGGGCTGATCCTGCGCGGCGCCAGCGAACGCTTGTCACCGATCCTGATGACCACGCTGTGCACCGCGTTGGCGCTGTTGCCGCTGATCGTTCCCGGCAGCATTCCTGGTCATGAAATCGAGCACCCGCTGGCGGTGGCGATCCTGGGCGGCATCGTCACGTCGAGCCTGCTGTCGCTTTTCATCATGCCGATCCTGTACCTGAGGTTTGGGGCCAGTTCCGGCAATTCGGTCAATGATCTGTCCGCCCAGTCGGCGACGAGTTAGAGGGAGCAGGCAAATGCTCAATCTGGTTCGAAACTGGAAAAGGCAGGAGGGCAGCATGATTCGCGCGATCTGTTTTCACGTCATGATCGCTTCAGTCGTCGCTGCGGGGCTCGGCGCATCTGCGCGCGCGCAGGACGCGGCACCGGAGCACGGCAGTACCCCCGCAGCCGCACAGGGGGCGCCCATGGACCGTAAGGCGCGAACAGCCGCGAAAGACGCGGCAGCCGAGAGCCACACGCCCGCAGCCACGCAAGACGCAGCCGAACCCGAGCATTTCCGGGGTCAGATTACCAAGGTCGAGGGCTCTTCGATCATCGTCAAGACCCGCGATGGCAAAACAGTGCGCCTGGGGCTCTCCGATGGCATGACTGTGATCAGCCTGACCAAGGCAAGCTTCACGGAGGTGGACTTTGGAACCTATGTCGGTGCCGTTGCGGTGCGGCTGGACGAGTACAGCCCCATCGTCCGCGATTCGGCGGTTTGGCTCCACAGGGGATTCGAACTCCGGATCATCGACGAGAAATTGCGCGGCATTGCTTTGGGACACAGGAAATGGGACCTGACGCCTGACAGCATCATCTCCCACGGTTGGGTCGACGACATCGAGATCCGCGTCCTCTCGATCAAGTGGGGTCCCACAGACTATGACGAAACGGACGTGGAAGTACCGCGCGACGCGCCGGTCCACAGGATGTCGCTGGGCGACAGGAGCCTGATCAGGCCGGGCGCGCACGTCTTTGCCGGCGCGCAGAACAGCGTGGACGGCAAATATCTGGCGCTGTTTGTTTTGGTCGGCAAAGACGGCATCGTGCCGTCGTTGTAGGAAGCGCTCACCGAGTCCGACCTCAAACCATGATCTTGTTGGGGACCTTACTGAGCGTTGGCTCGGAGCCCTTGATAGCTGAGAAGAAAGGGGACGCTTGAATGAAAGTCGAATCCATAATCGCCGAAAGGGCGAATCATCGCATCGCAACGCTGCTCGGCGGGTTCGTCGCTTTGGCGACGGCGACACCCATGTTGGCGCTGGCCGCGGCGGACGTTGGAGTGCCTGTCAGCAAGAGCCCTGCGGCCAGACTCGAGGCCATCTCCGGAAGCACCGCGAAACGCGTCATTTTGTCGGCGAAGGCGGCCGAACGGCTGGGCATCGAGACGAGCAAGGTGGGCGAGGCGCCGATCACGCGCAGGCAGATGGTGAGCGGCCTCGTCGTCGCTCCGTTCGAGAAGCAGCCGGAGCCGAAGCCGGCAGGCGGCACGTTCGGAGGCTACGGGCGGATCGCGGCGCCGGCGGCGCAGGAACCGGCCGGACATCCGAAACCCGGCATCGGGTCTGGAGGCTTCGCGAAGGTAGCGGCTGCACCGGCGCCGCAGCCGTTTGCGCCTGCGGCCGCGCCGCAGGTGACATCGCCCGCCCTCGGCGAGGTCTGGGTGCTGGTGACGCTGTCGCCTGCAGAGTGGGAACGGTTGGCCGCCGACAGGCCAGCGCGTCTCCTGCCACTGGACACGCGGGGGAGTTCCGGGAAGGGACTGCTGGCGCAGCCGTCCGGAATGCAGCCGGTGGAAGACTTCAAGCGCTCGATGTTGTCTCTGTACTACGTCGTGCCCGGCAAGGATCACGGCCTGACGCTGAACAATCGCATGCGCGTCGAGCTGCAGCTTTCGGGCAGCGACGAAAAGCAGAAAACCGTGCCGTACAGCGCGGTGTATTACGACGCGAAGGGCACCGCCTGGGTATACGTCAACGAGGCGCCGCTGGTTTACGCGCGGCAGCGCATCCGCATTGAACGTGTCGTAGGCGATCTGGCAGTTGTGTCCGAGGGCCCGCCCGTCGGAGCCCCCGTGGTCACGACAGGCGCGGCACTGCTGTACGGCGTGGAGATCTTCGGAAAGTAAACGCAGGCAGAGCGGGAGGTAAGTATGTTTCTTTCGATCATTCGCTCAAGCCTGCAGCAGCGCTTTCTGGTGTTGGCTGTCGCCGCGGCCTTAGTCGTCTTCGGGACCCTCCGAGTTCAGAAGATGCCCGTTGACGTCCTGCCCGAGTTCGCACCGCCGATCGTGGAGGTTCAGACGGAAGCGATCGGGCTGTCCGCCGAGGAGGTGGAAAGCCTGATCACGCTCAATCTGGAGGAATTGCTCAGCGGCGTGCCGTGGCTTGAATCCATCCGCTCGAAGTCGGTAACCGGCCTCTCATCGATCTTGCTCACCTTTGAGCGTGGAACCGACATCATGGACGCCCGACAGATGATCCAGGAGCGCCTGACGCTGGCGTATACGCTCCCAAACGTCGCGAATCCGCCGGTCATCCTCCAGCCTCTGTCGGCGACCAGCCGCTTCATGATGGTCGGGATTTCGTCGGATAAGGTCGAGCCGACGGAACTGTCGCTGCTCGCCCGCTGGACGATCAAGCCAAAATTGCTGGGCGTGCCCGGCGTGGCCAACGTGGCTATCTGGGGCCAGCGCCTGCGGCAACTGCACGTACAGATCGATCCCGATCGGTTGCACGACGCCCGTGTGATGCAAGGGGACATCATTGCCGCCGCCGGAGACGCGTTGTGGGTGTCGCCCCTGACTTTCCTGAAGGGGTCGGCACCGGGGACGGGCGGCTGGATCGATAACCGCAATCAAAGGCTCAGCGTTCAGCACTCCATGCCGATCGAGTCTCCGGAGGACATGGCGAAGGTACCTGTTGCGCCACTGCACTTGCTGATGACCGGCAAGAAATTGACCCTGGGTGAAGTGGCCGAGGTGACGTTCGCGCACGCCCCGCTCATCGGTGACGCCATCGTCAAGGGCGGCAACGGCCTCATGCTTGTGGTCGAGAAGTTTCCGTCGGCCAACACCCTGGAAGTCACGCGCGGAGTCGACCAGGCGCTCGCCGAGCTGAGCCGCGGTCTTCCGGGCGTCGAGATCGACCCCAACGTCTTCCGGCTGGCGTCGTACGTCGAGACTTCGATCGCCAATCTGACCCAGGCGATCCTCGTGGGCGCCATCCTCGTCATTCTGGTCATTGGCGCGTTCCTGTTCGATTGGCGCGGCGCGCTGGTCAGTGCCGTGTCTATTTCGCTATCGCTGGCGGCCGCCGTGATCGTCCTGCACCTGAGCGGTGGCACGATCAACACCATGATTCTTGCCGGTCTGGTTGTCGCCCTTGGGGTAGTCATCGACGAGGCGGTCGTCGACTTGGCAGAACTTTTGCGACGGCTGCGTGAGCGAAAGGAAGGCGGCGCCTCGGTGACGACCATCATCTGTGAGACGGCGCTGGCGACGCGAGGTGCCGCCGTCTACGCCACTCTGATCGTCATGCTCGCTGTCATGCCCATCTTCTTCATGGGCGGGGTATCGGGTGCATTCTTCTCACCGTTGGCATTGTCTTGCTTGCTGGCGGTCTTGGCGTCCATGGTCGTCGCGTTGACTGTAACGCCCGTGTTGAATCTGGTGTTGCGAGAAAAAGCGTCGCGCACGGCAGGCGAGTCGCCCATCGCGGTTCGGCTTCGCGACAGGTACCAGACGCTTCTGCAGCGTGTTGTCGCTACGCCACGCAAGGTGATCATTGCCGCAGCCGTCGCGGTGGCAGCCGGCCTCGCGCTGTGGCCGCTGCTTGGGCAATCGTTGCTCCCCGCCTTCGAGGAGAGAGAACTGCTGGTGAACTGGACCACCCCGCCCGGCACCTCCCACGCCGAGACGTACCGAATCACATCCCGGGTGAGCAGCGAATTGCGATCGCTGCCTGGGGTGCGGTACGTCGGTGCTCACGTGGGACGCGCGGTGACAGGCGACCAGGTCGTGGGGATCAATTCGAGCCAGATCTGGGTCAGCATCGACCCCAAAGCCGACCATGACAAAACGGTCGCCACGATTCGGGAGACGATAGCCGGCTACCCAGGTGTCGATCACAACGTGCAAACGTACTTGCGCGACAAGGTTGGCGAGGTCCTGACCGGTGAGAGCCGGGCGATCGTCGTGCGCATTTACGGCCAGCAGCGCGAAATCCTGCGCCAGAAGGCCGAGGAAGTCAGGCAGGCACTTTCCAGCGTCGCCGGGATTGTCGATCTGCGCACCGAGGCCCAGGTGGAGGAGCCTCAGGTGCGGGTCAAGGCCAACCTTGATGCCGCTGGTCGCGCCAGCGTCAAGCCGGGCGACGTGCGGCGCTCTTCGGCGACCGTGTTCTCCGGGCTGGTGGTCGGTTATCTCTTCAAGGAGCAAAAGATCTATGAAGTAGTGGTCTGGGGGGCCCCCGAAACGCGCCAGAGCCTGACCGACCTTCGCGATCTGTGGGTCGAAAAAACGGATCGCACCTACGCACGTCTGGGTGACGTTGCCGACGTGAGCATCGTGCCGACTCCGACGGTCATCAGGCATGAGCGCATCGCGCCTTACGTCGATGTCGTGGCCAACGTGGCGGGGCGTGATGCCGGCTCGGTAGCTGACGAAATCGAAGACCGACTCGAGAAAATCCAGTTCCCGCTCGAGTATCACCCGGAGCTGCTGGGTGAATACGCTGAGCGGGAAAAGGCCCAAGAACGCATTGCGGGTGTGGCCGCCGCCGCCCTGATCGGGATTTTCCTTCTGCTGCAGGCCTGCTTCGGCAGCTGGCGGCTGGCGCTGATCGCTTTTCTGGCTCTACCCGCATCCATCGTCGGCGGTGTGCTGGCTGCGTTCGCCACCGGTGGGGCAATCTCCCTGGGCTCGATCGTCGGGTTCCTCGCGGTGCTCGGCATTGCCGCGCGCAACGGCGTCTTGCTGATCAATCACTATCAGCGCCTTGAGACTCAGGAAGGCGTGCCGTCTGGCCTTGACCTCGTCCTGCGCGGAGCGCGCGAACGGCTGTCATCCATCCTGGCGAGTTCCGCCGCGATCATCGCCGCACTGCTGCCGATTGTGATTTTCGGGCAGATTCCCGGCCTGGAGATCGTGCAGCCCATGGCCATCGTCATCATGGGCGGCCTTGTCGCCTCCGGCCTGTTCACCCTGTTCGTCATGCCGGTCCTCTACCTGCTCATCGGGTCGGGGCCACTTCTCTTGTCTGACACGAAGGAGGCCACTCCATGATTCCGCGAACACTTCATTATGTCCTCACCGCTGCGGCAATGCTTGCGTTTTCCTCCGCGGCCTGGGCGCAGAGCAAGGGCTCGCCGTGGCAGGAGGAGTTCGCCATCTCGAATTGCAATCTGCTGACGACGGGTCGCAATCAATACTTCGTCCTGGAGCCCGGCTTCCAGCTCATTTTGGAAGGCAGCGATACAAAACTGCAGGTCACGGTCCTCGATGAAACGAAGAAGATCGATGGGGTCGTCACCCGCGTCGTCGAGGAGAGGGAATGGAAGGACGGGCAACTGTACGAAGTCTCGAGAAATTACTTCGCCATCTGCGAACAAACCAAGGATGTCTTCTATTTCGGTGAAGACGTCGACTTCTACAGGAACGGCACGGTGGTCAAGCACGACGGCTCCTGGCTCGCGGGCACGAACGGGAACAGGGCCGGTCTGATGATGCCCGGAACGCCGAAGCTGAAAATGAAGTACTACCAGGAGATCGCGCCCGGTGTGGCGATGGACCGGGCCGAGATCGTCAGTCTCGATGAGATATGCAAAACACCTGCCGGTACTTTCCCCGGATGCTTGAAAGTCAAGGAAGGCTCGGCGATCGAGATTTTTGCCAAAGAGTACAAGTATCACGCTCCGGGAATTGGGCTCGTCAGGGACGAGGACCTGCGGCTGATCAAGTACGGTTTCATCAAGGACAAATAGGCCGTTCACATCACGCCTGTGCATCGTGCGCATGCGCTGGTGCGCACTCCGCCGAATCGTCAGCTTTGTCGCTCAGCCGCAACAATCGGCGGCCGGCGCGGCAGAGTGCGACCACCGGTCACGTCTGAATGTTGTTTTTTTGCCGCTGCTACGCAATGATTCATCGCAAGGAGACACTTCGTTGTGATGATGACAAAAAGCGATGGCTTGAACCGAAAATATCGAACCGCAACACTGGCGGCCCTGTGGAAAGTAGCAATCGCCGCCGCCCCGGGTGCGGTTCTGGCGGTTGCAGCCGCCGAGGTACCCGACGAGCGCAGGGAGGGTCTGACAACCGCCGCGCTGGCAGCTCATACCCGCCCGGACGCGGTCCCCCTTGTCGACCATACGGCTGGCAAGGCCGGTGTGCAGCAGTCGGTCCAGCAGGGCGCTGCGGATGGCGAGACCAGAGTTCAACTGGCGCAGTTTCAGTTACCTCAGGGGCCTCAGCCTGGTGAACGCATCGGCAGGCCGCCAAGGCCAGTGACCGAATTCTTGAAGTACCAGTATTCCGTTGGCAGTGAGTCGGACATCACTTACCGCCGTGACCGGGATCTCAACAAGCGCGTTCGGGACAATTCCCTGATCCTGGCGCCTCAAGTCAACGGCTACATCCTCTATCGACCGACGGACCGGGTGGAAATGCTGCTGGAGATGTTGCTGGAGAAGGAGATTGCTGCTCAGGAGCAAAGAATAGTCCCTCTTCCAAACGGGCAGATACAGATTGCGCCGCGCAGGCATCCCTCGCTGCCGGTCGACCAAGCTTGGGTGACATTCAAGCAGCTTGGGCCGCTCGATCTGACGGTAGGGCGCCGGAATTTCGAGGACGACCGTCATTGGCTGTATGACACGTCACTCGATACGGCCCTGGTCAAACTCAGGCAAGGCCCCTTTCAAGCCGAAGCCAGCGTCTCACGAAAGGACCGGCTGGACCTGGACCTGACAGCGCCGGTCAAGAAGACCCGAACCGACAACTACATGTTGTACCTGGATTACCGCGGAATCGAAGACATCAGATTGGCCGGCTATACGATTCTGCGTGAGGATCATACGGGCAAGGAGGGGCGGCCCCTGCACACGGGGCTGCGCGCCTATGGCATGCCATCCGACCAGTTCAACTTTTGGACCGAACTCGGTCTTTTGCGCGGCAAAGACGAGGTCAAAAAGAATTTCAAGGGTCACGCCATCGACATCGGGGGCACCTATCGGTTCCCGGGTCTGCCATTCGCCCCGAACCTCACCCTGGGCTACGCCTACGGGAGCGGCGACGGCAACCCGAACGACAACAGGAACCGCGAGTTCCGCCAAACCGGCTTGCAGTCGAACGAAGCAAGGGTCGGTGGCGTTCCCAAATTCAAATATTACGGCGAGGCGCTTGACCCGGAACTGAGCAATCTCCAGATTTTCACCGCGGGCCTGGGCTTCAGGCCGGCACCGAGCGTCTCGGTCGACCTTGTCTACCATCATTACCGCTTGAACAAAATCGCCGACGAAATTCGCAACTCGGCGCTAACCGCTGTCATGAACCAGGATGACACGCAGCTGAGCAGGAAGGTGGGGAACGGGCTCGACGTCGTACTCGGGTTTCGCAACTTGTTCGGTGTGCGGCGCCTCGGACTGGACCTGAGAGCGGGCTGGTTCTTTCCTAAAGGAGCCTATCGCATCGAAGAGAAATTCATCGATCCGGCCACCGGTGAGGAAAGAAGCGTGTTCCGCAAGGCGAACAAAGGGATCAGCGTCGTCGCGAAGTTCTGGTTTTGAGGACAAGCCTTCACACCCAGTTCACCACAGTGGCTTGCTCAGGTGCTCGGTGAACGACGAGAACATGATGTTGAAGCTGATGCTGATTCGCTCTGCCTCGCTCAGGCTGGCATCGACCGAGTGTTCCAGGTAGGAGGGGAACAGCAAGAGGGTGCCGTTGCTCACCCGAACCACGACCTGGTCGGTGTTCTGGGAGGTGAGCTCCAGCACCGGTGGCCTGATCACGCTGGCCTGAACTCTCGGGTCATGAAAGTTGATCGTGTCTGCGCCTGGGTGGGTCCGAAGGTAGTAAACGCCGCTCAGGTAATTGTTGGGATGGGTATGGGCCCTGTGCATCGCACCCTCGGTCAGAGCCGTGGCCCAGCAGCCCGTGACTTCAATGGCGTCATAGCCGATACGCAGGAAACGCAGAACGCTGCTGGCGGCCTTGTCGACACAAGCCATGAGCTCGCGCAACTCCTCGCGCTCATGCAGTGTCCGCTCGGACTGCCAGCCTTGGCCGGGCTCCAGTGGCGGCAGGTCACGCCTCATGCCGTCCAGCATCGCCAGAACTCTCGCGTCAATCGCCTCGTGCAGTGGCGACTTGAGCTGAATTTTCCAGACCAGGGTGGGAAACATCGAAATGACATCCGATGTTTCCATCCACGACTCGCTTGTTGTGGCCATGGCTTCAGCTGTGTTCGCCGACTCCGTTCCTGATCAGAGCAGTTTGCACGCCTCATCGAACTCCAAACGCGGACTGCGTGGAAACAGTTTTGTCGAATCGCCGTACCCCAGATTGCACAGGAAATTCGACTTCACATGGCTATCGGGGAAATACTCCAGCTGGAACGCCTCCTGCGCTGCGCCGGCGGGGAAGAACTCGTGATCGACCTTGGCATTGTCGAAGCCCGACATGGGCCCGCAGTCCAGCCCCAGGGCGCGCGCCGCGATCATGAAATACGCCCCTTGCAGGGAGCTGTTGCGCCGCGCCGTGACCTCGGCGAGTTCCGGTTTGTCGACAAACCAGGCGCGCGCGTCCGCATGGGGAAACAGTTTCGGCAGCAGCTCGTAGAACTTGATGTCGTAGCCGATGATGGCCGTGACCGGCGCCGCCATGGTTTTGTCCACGTTGCCCGGCGCCAGCGCCGGCAGCAGGCGCTTCTTGGCCTCGGGGGTCCGCAGGAACAGGATGCGCGCGGGACAGCAATTGGCGCTGGTCGGTCCCCATTTCATCAAATCGTAGAGCTGGCGCAAGGTTTCGTCGCTCACGGGCTTGGCCAGCCATTCGTTGTGGGTGCGGGCCTGGCGAAACAGCAGGTCCTGGCCTTCTTCGCTCAATAGCTTGCTCATGGTGATCTCCTCAGACAAGGCTGGATGGGCTGACTGAAACAGGAAAACAGGCCAAGTCAATATAGGACGACAAGGCCGGAACAACAACTTTTGCGTCCTCCCGCGGCGTTTGTGGACAATCCCTGCATGAGCGTCGTGCGCCCCCCCTCCCTGCTGTGGGACCTGTTCTGCCAGGTCATCGACAACCATGGCGACCTCGGCGTGTGCTGGCGACTGGCGGCCGACCTGGCCGCGCGCGGGCAGCGGGTGCGGCTGTGGGTGGACGATGGCTCGGCGCTTTCGTGGATGGCGCCGGGCGCCTTGGACGGAAAGCACCCTGGCATCCAGGTGCTGCGGTGGATGCAACCCCTGCCCGGGCCGCTGCTGGCCAGCCTGGCCCCGGCCGATGTGCTGGTCGAGGCGTTCGGCTGCGAGATTGCTCCCGAATTCATAGCAACCAGAGTCCAGAACACGAGGGCTGAAGCCCAGAAACCCGCATGGATCAACCTCGAATACCTGTCGGCCGAAGCCTATGTGGAGCGCTGCCATGGCCTACCCTCGCCGGTTGCAAGCGGGCCGGCGGCCGGCTGGACCAAGTGGTTCTTCTACCCCGGCTTCACGCCGGCCACGGGCGGGCTGCTGCGCGAGCCGGATCTGGCACAGCGTCAGGCACGGTTTGACCGGGCAGCCTGGCTGCGGCAATGGGGCATGGAGCGCAACGACGAGCAGCTGATTTGCCTCTTTTGCTACGAACCGCCGGCGCTCGGCGAACTTCTGGAGCAACTGGCGCAGCAAGCGCAGCCAACCCGGCTGCTGGTGACAGCGGGGCGAGCTGCGGCCGCCGTTGTCGCCGCCGTTGAGGAGAAAAACAGGCTGCAGCCCGCGTGGAATGGGCGCAAGACGCTATCGATTTCATATCTGCCGCTGATCGATCAAGCCGATTTCGACCACCTGCTGTGGGCCTGCGACCTCAACTTCGTGCGCGGCGAGGACTCGCTGGTGCGCGCGCTCTGGGCAGCAAAACCCTTCGTCTGGCAGATCTATCCCCAGCAGGACGACGCCCACCATGCCAAGCTGTGGGCGTTCCTGGACTGGCTGCAGGCGCCGGCTTCGCTGCGGCGCTTTCACGAGGTGTGGAACGGCATCGAGGCGGGCCTGCCGGCGCTCGACAGCGCGAACTGGGCGGCCTGCGCAGGCGCAGCCGCGCAGCGGCTGCAGTCCCAGGACGATCTCGCGACCCAGCTGCTGCGCTTTGTCCTGCAACGTCATCGACCCCATGAGACTGCTGCTGGTTGAAGACGACACCATGATCGGGCGCGCCGTGCGCCAGGGCCTGAGCCATGCCGGCTTCACGGTCGACTGGGTGCTCGACGGCCGCGCGGCCGAGCTGGCGCTGGGCAACGGCGTCTACCAGCTCGCGCTGCTGGACCTGGGCCTTCCCGGCAAGGACGGCATGGCCGTGCTGCAGGGCCTGCGCGCGCGCGGCGACGCCACGCCGGTGCTGATCGTCACGGCGCGCGACGCCGTCGCCCAGCGCATCGCCGGGCTCAATGCGGGCGCCGACGACTACGTGCTCAAGCCCTTCGACCTGGACGAGCTGATCGCGCGCATCCGCGCCTTGATGCGCCGCCACGCTGGCGGCGGCTCGCCCGTCCTGCAGTGCGGCGCGCTCACGCTCGACCCTGTGCGCAAGGAGGTGGCGCTGAACGGCGAACCGGTCCACCTGTCGGCCAGGGAATTCGCGCTGCTGGAAACCCTGATGCAGCGCCCCGGCGCCGTGCTGTCACGCGAGCAGCTCGAGGAATCCATCTACGGATGGAGCGAGGAAGTCGGCAGCAACGCGATCGAGGTTCATCTGCACAACCTGCGCCGCAAACTCGGCGCCGGCACCATCCGCAACGTTCGCGGCGTGGGCTACAAGGTGGTGGCGCCGTGATCCGGTCCATCCACCGCCAACTGCTGGCCTGGGTGCTGGGTGCGCTCGGCATCGGCGCCAGCCTGCTGATTGCCGCGTCCTACCAGGTTCTGTTCGATGAAATGAACGAGGTGTTCGAGGACAACCTCAAGCAGGTGGCACTGGCCGTGGTCTACCACCAGGGCTCGATCGGCACGCAGCCCCGGCTGGCGCAGCGGCTGCCGCCGATTTACGAAGAATACGGCGCCTTCGAGTTCGTGACCGCCCTCTGGACCCGCGAGGGTAGGCGCCTGCAAACCTCGGACGAAACGGTCACCCTGCCCTTTTTGTCGCGCAGCGGCCTGAGCCTGGTCACGACAGGCGGCGAAGACTGGTATCTCTACACCGTCGTGCTGGAGGACCGCATCGTGCAGGCGGCCCAACGCGCCCGCGAACGCAGGGCGCTGGCGGTGGACACCGCGTCCAAGCTGATCCTGCCGGCCCTGCTGCTGACCGCCGTGATTGCCGCCTTGCTCGTGCTCGCGCTCAGGCGCGGGCTCGCACCGCTGTCGCAGGCGGCCACCGATGTAGCAGCCCGCAGCGTGGACTCGCTGGAGTCCATACCGCTGTCCGGGCAACCGCTGGAACTGCACCTGCTGATCGGCGCCATCAATGGGCTGATGCAGCGACTGGGCAGCGCGCTGGCCCTGCAGCGCGAATTCCTCGCCGATGCAGCCCATGAACTGCGCACGCCGATCACGGCGCTGAAGCTGCAGCTGCAGCTGCTGGAGCGAGCGTCCGACGTCCCCCAGCGCGACGCCGCCCTGGCCGAGCTGCGCGCCGGTATCGAGCGCACAAAGCATCTGGTGGAGCAACTGCTGCAGCTGTCGCGGCTGGCGCCCGAAACCCCTGCCCTGCGTCGCGAACCGGTGGACCTCGCAGCCCTCTCACGCGCCGCCGTGAGCCACTTCAGCGCCCGCGCCGACGCCAGCAGCGTTGACCTGGGCGCGAGCGCCGAAGGCCCTGTACCGATCGCGGGAGATGCGCTGCAGCTGGCGATTTTGCTCAACAACCTGATCGACAACGCGATCCGTCATACCCCCGCCGGTGGCAGGGTGGATGTGACGGCGGGCCTGTTCAACGGGCATCCTGGCGTGAAGGTGACGGACACCGGGCCGGGCATCGCCGCGGCCGAACGGCATCGGGTGTTCGACCGCTTCTACCGCGCTGCGGCTGCCGGCTCAGGCGACGACGACGCTCATGGCAGCGGGCTGGGCCTGGCGATCGTCAAGGCGGTGGCCGAGCGGCATGCGGCTCAGCTCAGCCTGGACGACGCCGAAGGCGGCGGCCTGTGCGTGACCGTGCTGTTCCCCACCCCCTGAGCCTTCAGTCGCTGGCGACGCGGCAGGGGGCAAACAGATCGAGCGGTCGCCGATAGATGCTGGTCTGCACGTCCAGCAGGCCCAGTACCGAATGAAAGAGGTTGTCGTGACTGGCCGGGGCGCTGGCCTGCGCCTTGAGGCATTCGCCGTCCACACCAAAGCTGCGACGCAACGCCGGCGAGAGCCACACGACCATGGGCACCTGCTTCTGCACCGACGGTGCGATCGAATAGGGCATGCCGTGCAGGTACAGGCCGCTCTCACCCAGCGACTCGCCATGGTCGGATACATAGATCATGCCCGTGTCGTAACGCGACTGCGAGCGGTCCAGAAAATCGACGACGCGCGACAGAAAGTAATCGGTGTAGAGCAGCGAGTTGTCGTAGGCGTTCAGGATCTCCTGTTGCGAACAATGCCGCAGGTCGTCGTTCTCGCAAGCCGGGGTGAAGCGCTTGAAGACGCCGGGATAGCGCCGGTAGTACGCCGGCCCATGGCTGCCGAGCTGGTGCATCACCACGAACAGGTTGCCCGAGGCGTCGCGTGCGACGCCTTCCATGCCGTGCAACAGCACCTCGTCCAGGCACTGGTCCTCGAAACACAGGGCCGGCACCTGTGCATGGTCGAGCTGCTGGGCCGGCAGGCCATCGCACACCCCCTTGCAGCCCGACTGGTTGTCGCGCCACAGCACCTGAAAGCCGGCGCGGGCCAGCACATGCAGCAGGGATTCATGGCCATGAATCCGGTCTTCGTCATAGCTGGCACGGCCAAACGGCGAAAACATGCAGGGCAGCGAGACTTCGGTGGACGTGCCACAGGCAGTCACTGCGGAGAAACTCACAACATCACGGCGGGCCAGCAGGGGATTGGTCTCGCGCGGGTAGCCATTGAGCGAAAAATTGGCCGCCCGCGCGGTCTCGCCCACCACCAGCACAAACAGCGCGGGCCGCTGGCGCCCTGCCCAGGCAGCGCCTAGTTTGGCGTCTTTGCCCACTGGCGTCTTGGCCTGGGCCGGAGCTTGTGCGCGGCCCAGGGCATTGCGCGCAAGACCCACTACCACATTGCCTGGCGTGATCAGGTAGCGCAGTGCGGGCTGATTGCGCATCAGCGAAGCAAAGTCGGCGAATACGGCCAGCAGGCTGGCCACCGCAATGGCCAGCGCCGCCCCCAGCCAGAGCAGGCGCGTTGCCAGCGCGGGCCGGAGTCTGACCTGCTTCAGGCGCGGCCACCAGAGCAGCGCGAGGGGCAAGGCGCCAAACACGACGAGATGGGGAACCATGCCCCAAGCCAGCAGCTCGCGCGCCTCCTTGTAATCCGTCGCCAGCACATTGCGCAGCATGGTGCGGTCCAGGAAGATGTTGTAGCGTTCCATGTAGTAGGAGGCGAAGGCCGTGCACAGCACCAGCACGCTCAGCAGCGGCTTGACCGTGCGGCGGCTTGCCACCAGACCCACCAGCACGAAATGCAGCGCGCTGAATGCGACCAGCAGGGCTGCGGCAAAGCCCCAGGTTCCGGGCGCATGCCAGTCCCTGCCGGCCAGTGCAGCACGCCAGAACGGGCCGTTGCCGGCCAGGATCAGGAACAGGGCGCACAGCAGAGCCAGCGTTTCCACACTCAGGGCAGGTCGCGCAAGTCGTGGCCGCATGGCACCGGCTGAAGGCCTGCCCGCCAGGGAGAATTCAGGGAAATTCATTGTCGCGTCGGCACAGCCGCGCACTGCGGGCGGCCAGGAGAGTCAAGGCAAGGCGCAGCATGCTTGCCGCACACTTAAACCAGGCTTAAGGGGGTACGGGATGCCGTTGCGGGCCTGCGGGCGCCAGGGTTAAAGCGACCGGGGGAGCAAAAACGCTAAAATTAAACGTTTTGCGCACTAGAGGCTGCTTACCTGCCGCGCGCACCCCGCCGCTGAACGCGGCTTACTCTCACCAGATGTTATGAAAATCGCTCAAGAAATCCGCGCCGGCAACGTGATCATGCACGGCAAGGACCCGATGGTCGTGCTCAAGACCGAATACAGCCGCGGCGGCCGCAACTCCGCCACCGTGCGCATGAAGCTCAAGAGCCTGCTCAACAACTTCGGCACCGAAGTCGTGTTCAAGGCCGACGACAAGATGGACCAGATCATTCTGGACAAGAAGGAGTGCACCTACTCCTACTTCGCCGATCCGATGTATGTGTGCATGGACAGCGAGTACAACCAGTACGAAGTCGAAGCCGAGAACATGGGCGACGCGCTGAACTACCTCGAAGACGGCATGGCCGTGGAAGTCGTGTTCTACGAAGGCAAGGCCATCTCGGTCGAACTGCCGACCAGCGTGGAGCGCGAAGTCACCTGGACCGAACCCGCCGTCAAGGGCGACACCTCGGGCAAGGTGCTCAAGCCCGCCAAGATCGCCACCGGCTTTGAGATCGGCGTGCCGATTTTCGTGGCCCAGGGCGACAGGATCGAGATCGACACCCGCACCGGCGAATACCGCCGCCGCGTCTGACCCGCCGCCACCGCACTCGCAAAGGCTCCCGTAAGGAGCCTTTTGTTTTTTGGCCTCGCCCAGCGCCTGCAAGTCGCTGACAATGCCCCCATGGAAACAACACAAAATCTTCAAGAGCGCCGCCTGGCCGATGCCTGGGCCGAACTGCAGGCCCATGCCAGCAGCGGCAACCCGCTGGAAGCCGATGCCTACCGGCTGGCCTTTGCCGACCCCGAATTCCTGCTGCGCCGCGAAACCCGCGGCATCCGCTTCCAGCTGGAGATGCTCAAGCCCGACCTGGACCAGCATGCCCAAGGCGTGGACAACACGATCGTGGTGTTCGGCAGCGCGCGCTTTGTCGCCCCCGAGGAAGCCCAGCAGGCCCTGGTACAGGCCCAGGCCAGCGGCGACGCCCAGGCCCTGGCCCTCGCCCAGAGGCAGGTGCGCAACGCGCAGTACTACGAGCAGGCCCGGGCTTTCGGACGGCTGGTGGCGAGCTACTGCAACGGGCGCCCCATCCAGGAGCGCGTCTACATCTGCACCGGGGGCGGCCCCGGCATCATGGAAGCCGCCAATCGCGGCGCGCACGAAATGGGCGCGCTCACGGTCGGGCTCAACATCGCCCTGCCCCATGAGCAGAGCGCCAACGCCTATGTGTCGCCGAGCCTGAGCTTCAAGTTCCACTACTTTGCGCTGCGCAAGATGCACTTCATGATCCGCGCCAAGGCGCTGGTGGCCTTTCCCGGCGGCTTCGGCACGCTGGACGAGCTGTTCGAGATGATCACCCTGGTGCAGACGCGCAAGGCCAAGCCGGTGCCCATCATCCTGTTTGGCTCGGACTATTGGAAACGGCTGGTCAACTTTGAGGTGCTGGTCGAAGAAGGCGCGATCGCGGAGGAAGACCTCGAGCTCTTCCAGTATGTGGACGACCCCCAAACAGCCTGGGACGCTATCCGGTCGTTCTATCAGCTCGGTGTGGATCAGCCCTGAGCTGCCAGGCCCAGCGCGTGCCCGCGCCCACCAGGCCCCCCACCGTCCAGAACACGCCGGCCACGCCGATCAGGGCCCCGGCCGTGCCGAACAGCATGGGCATGAGCACGCTGGAGGCATTGATCGCCATCAGGCGCAGGCCCAGCGCCTCGCCGTGCCGGGCCTCGGGCGTGATCTGGTGCAGCGTGCTCATGACCATGGGCTGCACCGAGCCCAGCGCCAGGCCGAGCAGCACCGAACAGGCCGCCATAGCCAGAGCTGACACCAGCAGCGGATAAATCGCAAACAGCGCGGCCGTCGCCGCCATCGCCGAGGCGATCACGGCCCACTCGCGCAGCTGCGCTGCGACCAGCGGCAGCACCACCCGGATCGCGGCGGCGGCGACGGCAAACGCGCCCAGGATCGAGCCGATCACCGAAGCGCTCAGGCCGCGCTCATGGCCGAGGATGGGCACGACAAAGGTGTGAACGTCCCAGCAGGAGGCCAAAATCCAGTTGACCAGCAGCAGGCGCCGGAACATGGGCTCGCGCAGCAGGTCCCAGGCGTTCGCGCGGCCACCCTGCTGCGGCGCCACCACCGGCGGCATTTCCCGGGCGTGCCGAACCAACAACAAGGTCGCCAGCGGCAGAACGGCCATCAGGGCGAAGGCAGCGCGAAAACCGGCAAGGTCGCCTGCGGCGGCGCCGGCATGGTCGATCATCAGGCCCGCGCAGAATGGTCCCAGGAAATTCGACACCGCCGGGCCGATCGCCAGCCAGGAGAACACCTGCTTGAGCTGGGTCGGGTGCTCGGCCGCGCGGCCCACATGGCGCTGCAGCGCAATCGACGCCGCACCGGTGGCCCCGCCCGTCATCAGCGCGCTGAAGCACAGCACCGGGAACACCGGCATGGCCGCGGCCAGCCCGGCCCCCAGCATGGCCGCCAGCACGCTGAAGCCGACCGGGCGCTTCAGGCCATGCTGGTCCGCATAACGGCCTGCAGGCAGCGCCAGGAACACCTGGGTCAGCGCAAACAGCGCCAACAACACGCCCACCGCAGCCGCGCCATAGCCTTGGCGCAGCGCCAGCAAGGGCGCCGCCATCCGAAGGCCCGCCATGCAGCCCTGCAAACAGATGTGGCTGGCAATCAGGCGCGCGAGATCGGCGTTCAAGGGGCGCCGGCCTCCGATTCGAGATCGGCCATGGGCAGCAGGCTGGCGGCCTGCGGCTCGGGCAACGCCTCCACCTTCTTGAGCGCGCGATTCATCACATTGCTGCGGGTCTGGGCCTTGTCCAGCGTGTTGAGCACGGTTTGCGTCTGCTCCTTGACCTTGGCCAGCACCTCGCCGAACTTGCTGAACTCGGTCTTGACCGCCCCCAGCACCTGCCAGACCTCGCTGGAGCGCTTTTCCAGCGCCAGCGTCCGAAAGCCCATTTGCAGCGAGTTCAGCATGGCCAGCAGCGTGGTCGGCCCGGCCAGCGTGACGCGGTGCTCGCGCTGCAGCGCCTCCATCAGGCCGGAGCGGCGCAACACCTCGGCGTACAGGCCCTCGGTGGGCAGAAACAGGATGGCGAAGTCGGTGGTGTAAGGCGGCTCCACATACTTCTCGGCAATCGACCTGGCCTCCAGCCGGATGCGCGCCTCCAGCGCCTTGCCCGCGGCTTCGGCCGCCGCGGCATCGGCGCGCTGCTGGGCATCGAGCAGGCGCTCGTAGTCCTCGTTGGGAAACTTGGCGTCGATCGGCAGCCACAACGGCTCGCCGCGGTCGGACCTGCCCGGCAGCCTGATCGCGAAGTCCACCGGGTTCTTGCCGCCGGGGCGCGTGATGACCTGGGCCGCGTACTGGTCGGGCGCGAACACCTGCTCCAGCAAGGCAGCGAGCTGCGCCTCGCCGAACATGCCCCGGGTCTTGACGTTGCTCAGCAGGTGCTTGAGGTCGCCCACGCCTTGCGCCAGGGTCTGCATTTCGCCCAGACCCTTGTGCACCTGGTCCAGCCGGTCCGCCACCTGCTTGAAGCTCTCGCCCAGCCGAGCCTCCAGCGTGGTTTGCAATTTTTCATCCACCGTGCGCCGCATTTCGTCGAGCTTGGCGGCGTTGCCCTGCTGCAGCTGGGCCAACTGAGCCTCCAGCGTGCCGCGCACCTCGCTGATGCGGCGCGCGTTGGACTCGCTCAAGGCCTGTAGCTGGGTGGTCAGCGTGTCGGCCAGCGTTTTCTGCAGCAGCGCGAGCTGCTGGGCCAAGGTATCGATCTGCGAGTTTTGCGTGCGGATGGCCTCGGCGCTTTGCTGCACCAGGGTCTGCTGGAAGGTGCCGAAACTTTGCGTGAGCTCCTGGCGGCCGCCGCGTGAGGACTCGCTGATCTCGCGCCGCAGCTCACGCTCGACCCGCTCATTCGTCGTGGCGATGGCGGCCAGCAACTCGGCGCGCCCGGTGTCGGGTGCTTTGCGCAGCAACAGCGCCAGCAGCAACAGCAGGTTGAGGGCGGCCAGGGCGAGCGTCAACCAGGGTTGCAGCTGATCCATCACGCGGATTTCCCCATGGTCAGAACTGCCGGGTTCAGCGGCGTCAAGGGCTTGTTCTGCGTGAGAAAGCCAATCAGGTTGTCGGCCGCCAGGTTGGCCATGGCCAGGCGCGTGGGCACGGTCGCGCTGGCGATATGCGGGGTCAACACCACATTGGGCAGGCTCAGCAGGCCGGGATGGACGCCGGGCTCGCCCTCGAACACGTCCAGGCCGGCGGCGGCAATGCGCTTGTCGCGCAGCGCCTGGGCCAGCGCCGCATCGTCGACAATGCCGCCGCGCGCGATGTTGATCAACGTGGCCGTGGGCTTCATCAGCGCCAGCTCGGCCGCGCCGATCGCGTGGTGCGACGACGCCGAGTACGGCAGGACCAGCACCAGGTGGTCGGCGGTCTTGAGCAGTTCCTCCTTGCTCACATAGCGGGCCTTGCATTCGGCTTCGAGTTCAGGCGCCAGGCGCGAGCGGTTGTGGTAGATCACCTGCATGCCGAAGCCATGGGCGCCGCGCTTGGCCACGCCCTGGCCAATGCGGCCCATGCCCAGAATGCCCAGAGTGGCGCCATGCACGTCGGAGCCCGCGAACATGTCGTAGCTCCACCGGGTCCATTTGCCCGCGCGCAGGAAATGCTCGCTCTCGGTCAGGCGGCGGGCCGTGGCCATCAACAGCGCAAAGCCGAAGTCGGCCGTGGTTTCGGTCAGCACGTCGGGCGCGTTGGTACCCAGCACGCCGGCGGCCGTCATGGCGTCGACATCGAAGTTGTTGTAGCCCACCGCCATGTTGGCGCAGATTTTGAGCTGCGGGCAGGCGGCCAGCACCTCGGCGTCGATGCGCTCGCTGCCCGTGGTGAACACGCCGGCCTTGTCGCGCAGCTTGGTCACAAGCTGCGCCTTGCTCCAGATTTCATCGCCCTGGTTGGCCTCGACCTCGAAGTGCTGCTCCAGGCGCGCAATGACTTCGGGAAAGACGGCGCGGGCCACGAGGATTTTGGGCTTGCTCATGAAATGTGTCCTCAACGGAACCAGATAAAGGTCATGATGATGAACAGCGGGATCAGGACCGCGCCCGACCACGCCATGTAGCCGAAGAAGCTGGGCATCCCGATGCCGCGATCTTCCGCGATGGCTTTGACCATCATATTCGGCGCATTGCCGATGTAGCTGTTGGCGCCCATGAACACCGAGCCGGCCGAGACGGCGGCCAGCGTCGCCGCCAGGCTGCTCATCAGCACCGCCGGGTCACCACCCGCCGTATTGAAGAACACGAGGTAGGTCGGCGCATTGTCCAGGAAGGAACTCAGCAGGCCCGTGGCCCAGAAATACATTGCCGGATCGGGCTGGCCGTCGGGCAGGGTGACGGCCGCGACAATCGCGCCGAACGGGCCGGCCGCACCGGCGCGCAGCATGGCGATCACCGGGATGATGGTGAGGAAAATGCCGGCGAACAGCTTGGCGACTTCCAGCATCGGGCCCCAGGAGAACTGGTTGTCGGCATGGACCTTGTCAGGCGTGATCTTCAGCGAAATCAGGGTGACCGCGATCAGGCCCGCATCCCGCACCAGGCTTGGCAAAGCAACTTCGGTGCCGTAGACATCGAAGACCGTGTCCGACTTCCAGAAACCGCTCATCAGCACCAGCGCCACCACCACGCCCAGCAGCCAGAAGTTGGCCGTGCCTTCGAAGCCGAGCCGGTGCGTGTCGGGCGTCGGGTCCACCGGCAACACCCCTTCCTTGCGGTAATACCAGCTGTCGATGACGTAAAACAGCGCCAGCAGCGCGCCCACCAGAAACAGGGTTTCGGGAAAAATGTGGCTGAGCGTCCAGAAAAAGTCCACGCCCTTGAGGAAGCCCAGGAACAGCGGCGGATCGCCCAGCGGCGTCAGCGAGCCGCCGGCATTGGACACGATGAAGATGAAGAACACGACCACATGGGCCTTGTGCACCCGGTTGTCGTTGGCGCGTATCAGCGGCCGGATCATCAGCATCGACGCGCCGGTCGTGCCCATGAAACTCGCCAGCGCGGCGCCGATGGCCAGAATCGCGGCGTTCAGCCCGGGGCTGCCATGCAGGTTGCCCCGGATGTAGATGCCGCCCGCCACCGTGAACAGCGCGGTGAGCAGAATGATAAAAGGGATGTACTCGGCTACCAAGGCGTGGACCATGCTGGCAGAAGCTGTGCCGGCGCCGTAGACCAGGGCGAACGGCAGCAGGAAGGCCAGCGACCAGGCCGCCGAAACCTTGCCGAAATGGTGATGCCAGAACCGTGGAGCGAGCAGCGGCAGCAGCGCAATCGACAGCAGGATCCCTGCAAAAGGGACGCCCCACAGGGCCGACAGCTGGCTGCCATCGAATTCTGCGGCCAGCGCCAGGCCGGGCCACAGCAGCAGCGCCCAGGCTGCGATCGAACGCGAGATTTTCATTCTTGAGATGTCTCCATTTATCAGCAGGTGCAATTGACCCACACAATCCGGAATTATGCGGGCAGCGCCGCATCCGGCGTCACGCGGCCGGCGCGATTTCAAACACCTGGCGCAGATAGGCCAGGTAGTTCACGTCGTCGCACATGTTCTTGGCCGGCGTGTCCGACAGCTTGGCCACCGGCTGGCCATGGCAGCGCACCATCTTGATGACGATTTGCAGCGGCACATGGGCTGGAGGGTCGCCCAGGTCATTGGTCAGGTTGGTCCCTATGCCGAATGCCAGCTGGCAGCGGCCCCTGAATTGCTGGTAGAGCTCGATGGTGCGCGGCACGGTCAGGCTGTCGCTGAAGATCAGCGTCTTGGTGCGTGGATCGACACGGTTGTTCTTGTAATGCGCGATCAGCCGCTCGCCCCAGGCAAACGGGTCGCCGCTGTCGTGGCGCGCGCCATCGAACAGCTTGCAGAAATACATGTCGAAGTCGCGCAGAAAGGCGTCCATGCCATAGACGTCGCTCAGCGCGATGCCCAGGTCGCCGCGGTATTCCTTGGCCCAGACCTCGAAGCCGAACACCTGGCTGTCGCGCAGCCGCGGGCCCAGCGCCTGGCAGGCCTGCAGATACTCGTGCGCCATCGTGCCCAGCGGGGTCAGGCCCAGCTTCATGGCGTACAGCACATTGCTGGTGCCGGCAAACTGTCCGGCGCTGCCCGTGCCCAGCCGCGCCACCAGCACCCGAAGCACTTCCTCGTGCCAGGCCTTGCTGAAACGGCGGCGCGTGCCGTAGTCGGCGATCTTGAGTTCGCTCAACCCGTCAGCCTGCAGCTGGGCGATCTTGGTGTCCAGCCGCTGGCGGCCTGCCAGGAAGTCGGGCACCTTCTGGGTGTTGCGGAAATACACCTCGTTGACGATGGCCAGCACCGGGATTTCAAACAGGATGGTGTGCAGCCAGGGCCCCTCGATACGGATGTCGATCTCGCCCGAAGGCAGGGCCGTGAGCGTGATGTATTTCTCGTTGAGCCGGAACAGCCCGAGGAAGTCGACAAAGTCGCTCTTGATGAAGCGCAGCGACCGCAGATAGGCCAGCTCGGCATCCTGAAAACGCAGGCTGCACAGCGCGCGTATTTCCTCGCGGATCCCGTTCAGATAAGGCGCCAGGTTCACGCCGGGGTTGCGGCACCTGAACTTGTACTCGACCTGCGCACCGGGAAACTGGTGCAGCACCACCTGCATCATGGTGAACTTGTACAGGTCGGTGTCGAGCAGGCTGGTGATGATCATGGTGCAACTGTAGCGGCGAGCGGCCCGGCCACCCGCATGGACTGACCGGCACTCAAGGCCACGCCGCGCAGTGCCCGGTGACGCTCATTCGAGCCAAGTGGTGAAATTCTCCACGGGCACCCGTGGGGTTTCGAACATGTTGACCCTGTGGGCCCTGTCCGCGTGGCCCAGAGCCATCCCGCAGACCAGCATCTCGTCGGGGCCGGCACCGATGTGCGGCAGAACGATCCTGCAAAAGCCGTTCCACGCAGCCTGCGGGCAGGTGTGCAGGCCACGCGCGCGCGCCGCGACCATGATGTTCTGCAAAAACATGCCGTAGTCGACCAGCGAGCCACGGCCCATGACGCGGTCGATCGTGAACATCAGCCCCACGGGCGCATCGAAAAACCTGAAGTTGCGCTGGTGCTGGGCGTGCATCTTGTCCTTGTCGGCCTTGCCGATGCCCAGCAAGCCGTACAAGCCCCAGCCGATCTCGCGGCGCCGGTCGATATAGGGGCTGACCCATTTGCCGGGGTAGTAGTCGTATTCCTCGCAATAGTGCGCCGCCAGCGCCGGATTGGCATGGATGGCGTCGTGGGCGGCGCAGACTTTCTGCACCAGGGCGTCGCGGCTGGCGCCCTGGAGCACATAGACCTTCCAGGGCTGGGTGTTGGTTCCCGAAGGCGAACGGCTCGCGACCCGCAGGATGTCGGCAATGGTGCCGCGCGGTACGGCCTGCGGGGTGAAGGCGCGCACCGACCGGCGGCTCAGTATCGCGTCATCGACCAGGGCGTGACTCATGCGAGCACCTCCAGGACAGACCTGAGCTTCTCGGGCAAGGGCACGGGGCGGCGGCTCCGCCTGTCGACATAGACGTGAACAAAGTGGCCCTTGGCCGCCGTCAAGGGCTCACCCTGAGCGAACAATCCCACTTCGTAGCGCACACTGGACGAACCGATCCTGGCGACCCGAATGCCGGCCTCGATGGTCTGCGGAAACGCGAGTGATGCGAAATAGTTGCACTGGGTTTCGATCACCAGGCCAATGGTGTCCCCATGGTGGATATCCAGCGCGCCCTGCTCGATCAGATGGGCGTTGACGGCGGTGTCGAACCAGCTGTAGTACACGACGTTGTTTACATGCCCGTAGGCGTCGTTGTCCATCCATCGCGTGCTGATGATGCGAAACACTTTGTAGTCGTTGCGGGACGCGGGCTGCGGTTTGGACATCGGAAATGTGTCATCCTGAACGAAGTGAAGGATCTGCACGCGACCCGGGATTCTTCGCGGAGCCTGTCCTGAGCGCGGTCGAAGGGCTCACGATAACCAGTCCGTGCTCCCCTCCAAGCTTCCATTTTGCCAGCGCTTCCAGTACCCACGGCGACTTGGCAGGTCGCCATCTGTAGCCCGACGGTTTCCTCGATCCTCACGCCGAAGCCTCCGGCAACCGCACTGTCACTGAACAGACAGAAGCCGCCTCCGCGTTCGGCATGCGCATGGTACGTTCCGCCTGCCATGTCGGCGGTGGCCCTGGGGTAGCGGCAAGACGAAATGATCGGAGTAGTAGGCCCGCATGGCGCGATTGTGTCGAGACGATGAAAACCCCTGCATCTAGAAATTTGCCTCTAAATTCGCCCCTGAATTGCTGCATCGCAACAAAAACCCCTTGCAAACGGTTTTCAAATCCTTATACTTCGAGTCATGCTGCACTGCAACAAAATACAGGCGAGGGCCAGCAGAGCAGATTTTGATCCACCACCATCTGATTGGAGTACGAGCAATGCTGACCGCTGAACAAATCCTGGCCGCCCAGAAAGCCAATTTCGATACCCTGTTTGGCCTGACCAACAAGGCCTTCGAAGGCGTCGAGAAACTGGTCGAGCTGAACGTGACCGCCTCCAAGGCCGCGCTGTCCGAAGCCGCCAGCCACACGCAAGCTGTGCTGAGCGTGAAGGACGCCCAGGAACTGCTGGCCCTGCAAGCCAGCCTGTTCCAGCCCCTGGCCGAGAAGACCGCCGCCTACAGCCGTCACCTCTACGACATCGCTTCGGGCACGGGTGCCGAGTTTGGCAAGGTTTTTGAAGCTGAAGCCGCGGAAGCCCAAAAGAGCTTCGTCAGCCTGGTCGACAGCGCCGCCAAAAATGCTCCGGCCGGCTCTGAAACCGCCGTGGCGGTGCTCAAGAGCGCCGTCACCGCCGCGAACAACGCTTTCGAGTCCGTGCAAAAGGCCGTGAAGCAGGCCAGCGACGTCGCCGAAGCCAACTTCAACACGGTTACCGCCAGCGCCGTGAATGCCACCAAGACCGCCACCGCCAAGAAGCGTTGATTTCCAGGGCTTGAAATTGGGCGCAAACTCTACACTTAAGACAGAACAAGCCCGATACTGAACAGATTGGAACTGCGGTTCCTGCCAGTTGTCTCCTCGGGTCCTTTCGAAACCTTTGGGTTCAGGGATTCGTTCAAGGCCTCGTCGCAAGACGGGGCCTTTTTTTCATCCTTTGACCGACAAAGCCGGTTGTTTACCGGGTCTTGCCTTCGATCGCCGTTTTCAGCTGGGGCACGAGCTGCTGCATCGCCAGACGGCCGGCCTCGATGGCCCGCCGCTTGGCGGCGAAGTCGGCGCTCTTGACCCCGACCAGAGCCGGGCGCACCACCAGGTCCGCATCGCGCAGCTCGAAATGGTTGATGCTCTTGCCCATGATGGCAAACGTCTGCAGCAGGATCTGCAGCGAGTCGCCTGCCGGATTGCCCTCCGGAGCGCTGGAAATGTCGACGGCGATCACCAGCTCGGCGCCCATCTGGCGCGCGTAATGCACCGGCACGGGCGATACCAGGCCGCCATCCACATACTCACGCCCGCCTATCCTGACCGGCTGGAACACCGAGGGCACAGCGCTCGAGGCGCGGACGGCCGTGCCGGTGTCGCCGCGCTGGAACAGCACGCCCTGCCCGCTGTTGAGATCGGTGGCTACGATGCCCAGCGGCAGCGGCATGTTTTCAATCAGCTTGCCCGCGACCTGCTGGTTGACATAGCGGGCCAGGGCATCGCCGCGCAGCATGCCGCGGCTGAAAATCGGCAGGGTCCAGTCGGTGATCGCGGCCTCTTCCATGGTTTCTGCCACCTGCTGCAGCTGGGCGCCGGTTTTGCCGCTGGCGTAAATCGACGCGACCAGGCTGCCGGCTGAGGTGCCGACGACCAAATCGGGACGGATGCCGGCTTCTTCCAGCACCTGGATCACCCCCACATGGGCGAAGCCGCGGGCAGCGCCGCCGCCCAGCGCCAAGCCGATGCGTGGCGGGCGCTTGATGGCCGACAGCACGGGCGCCGCTGGCTCGACGCGCGGCCCCTCCACCGGAGCGGACACGCAGCCGGCCAGAAGCGCAGCCCCCGCCAGGACAGCCGGCCGCGCCCGTGGCGCCAGGCCGTTACACAATTTATTAAGAATGATTCGCGTTTGCCTTATCATTGCGAGGCTTTTATCCATCCAAGAAAGAACTGTCATGCTGAAAAAAGTTGCCTATGTCGCTTCTGCCCTGATGCTGGCCGCCGGGGCCGCATCGGCCCAGGAGCAGGTGCTGAACCTGTACTCGGCCCGCCACTACTCGACCGATGAAGCGCTTTACACCAACTTCACCAAGGCCACGGGCATCAAGATCAACCGCGTCGACGCCGACGATGCCGGTATTCTCGCGCGTCTGAAGGCCGAGGGTACGGCCTCGCCGGCCGACGTGATTTTGCTGGTCGATGCCGCACGACTGTACAAGGGTGAGGTCGACGGCCTGTTCCAGCCAATCAAGTCCAAGGTTCTGGAAGACGCGATTCCGGCCCAGTACCGGGCCAAGCCGGCGGCCGATGGCGGCACGCCCTGGTTCGGCCTCTCGACCCGCGGCCGCGTCGTCGTCTACGACAAGCTCAAGGTCAAGAAGGAGGATGTGGACACCTACGAGGAGCTCGGCGACCCCAAGAACAAGGGCAAGCTGTGCATCCGCTCGGGCTCGCACCCCTACAACCTCTCTTTGTTCGGCGCCGTGACCGAGCATCTGGGCGAACAGAAGGCCGAAGCCTGGCTCAAGGGCGTGGTCGCCAACCTGGCGCGCGACCCCAAGGGCGGCGACACCGACCAGATCAAGGCCGTGGGCTCGGGCGAATGCCAGATCGCCGTGTCCAACACCTACTACATCGCGCGCCTGCTGCGCTCCAGCAACCCCGACGACAAGGCCCTGATGGACAAGGTTGGCGTGGTGTTTCCCAACCAGGCTTCCTGGGGCACGCACCTGAACATCGCCGGCGGCGCCGTCGCCAAGAGCGCCAAGAACCCGTCCAACGCCGTGAAGTTCCTCGAATACCTGGCCAGCCCCGAAGCGCAGAACTACTTTGCCAACGGCAACAACGAATGGCCCGTGGCCAAGGGCGTGCAGGTCGCCAACCCGGCCCTGCAGGCGATGAGCGGCGGCTCGTTCAAGAGCGAAACCATCCCGATCAGCGCGGTCGGCGCGAACCAGACCAAGGTGCAGCAGATGCTGGACCGCGTCGGCTTCAAATAACATGCCCGCGCCATTCCTGCGAGGGCGGGAATCCAGGGGGCTCTGGAGCCCCGCCTTCGCGGGGATATGACCGACCAACCCGGCTTCGCCGGGTTTTTTGTCGGTCATAATTGACGTTTACGTAAACGTCATACAGGAGCAGCCATGGAAATCAAAGGCAAGGTATTCATCGTGACCGGCGGCGCTTCCGGCTTGGGCGAAGGCACGGCGCGCATGCTGGCGGCCAACGGCGGCACCGTGGTGATCGCCGATATGCAAGCGGAGAAGGGCGAGGCCGTCGCCAAGGAGATCGGTGGCGCCTTCGTCAAATGCGATGTCAGCAGCGAGGCCGATGGCCAGGCCGTGGTCGCCAAGGCGCTGTCGCTGGGCAAGCTCATGGGCCTGGTCAACTGTGCCGGCATCGCCCCGGCCGAGAAGACCGTGGGCAAGGGCGGCGCGCATTCGCTGGCGGTCTACACCAAGACCATCATGGTCAACCTGGTGGGCAGCTTCAACATGATCCGCCTGGCCGCCGACGCGATGTGCAAGAACGAACCCGAAGCCACTGGCGAGCGTGGCGTGCTGATCTCCACCGCCTCGGTCGCGGCCTACGACGGCCAGATCGGCCAGGCCGCCTATGCCGCCTCCAAGGGCGGGGTGGTCGGCATGACGCTGCCGATCGCGCGCGACCTCTCGCGCAACGGCATCCGCAACATGACGATCGCGCCCGGCATCTTCGGCACGCCCATGCTGTTCGGCATGCCGCAGGAGGTACAGGATGCGCTCGCCGCCAGCGTGCCCTTCCCCTCGCGCCTGGGCACGCCCGAGGACTATGCCAAGCTCGCCAAGCACATCATCGAGAACGACATGCTCAACGGCGAGGTGATCCGGCTGGACGGCGCGATTCGCCTGGCGCCGCGCTGAGGCGTGCCTGTTGCTACATTTTCGATAGCGCCTTACATCCATCTGTAGCGGATCAGCGGTCGATATGCCCCTAAGCAAGGGCGAATCGGCCGTTTTTTTTGCACTGGCGGACGGGACAGGACGTCCCCGGATTGAGGGCGTAACATCGCGCCCACAACTTCCGGAGATGCCATGAAATTCCGCGTTCCCGCCTTCACCGCCCTCGCCGCCGCCCTGCTGCTGGCCGCTTGCGCAAGCGCACCGTCGAAATTCAGCTACAGCGTGCCGGCCCAGCCCGAGGGCGCGTCGGGCTACACCGAGAAGCCCGGCTGGGCCACGAGCAAGTTCGCCGTCGCCGCCGCGAATCCGCTGGCCACCGACGCCGGCTACCAGGTGCTCAAGGCCGGCGGCTCGGCGATCGACGCGGCCATCGCGGTGCAAATGGTGCTGACCCTGGTGGAACCGCAGTCCAGCGGGATCGGCGGCGGCGCCTTCCTGCTGCACTACAACGGCAAGGCCATCGAAGCCTTCGACGGCCGCGAAACCGCCCCGGCCGCGGCCGACGACAAGCTCTTCATCGGCGCCGACGGCAAGCCCCTGCCCTTCTACGAGGGCGTGATCGGCGGCCGCTCGGTCGGCGTGCCGGGCACGGTGCGCATGCTGGAGATGGCGCACAAGCAGTACGGCAAGCTGCCCTGGGCCATGTTGTTCCAGCCCGCGATCACGCTGGCCGAAGGCGGCTTCAAGGTCAGTCCCCGGCTCAACACCCTGGTCAAGGCCGATGCCCACCTGAGGAAGGACCCGGTGGCCGCTGCCTACTTCTACAAGCCCGACGGCGAAGCCCGCGACGTGGGCTTCAACCTGCGCAACCCCGAACTGGCGGCCGTGTTCAAGAAAATTGCGGCCGAAGGCTCCAAGGGCCTGCTCGAAGGCGAGGTGGCCCAGGCCATCGTCGACAAGGTGCAAAAGCACCCGACCAACCCCGGCAAGCTGACGCTGGCCGACCTGGCCGGCTACCAGCCCAAAAAGCGCGAGCCCATCTGCACCGACTACCAGGCCGCCGGCAGGGACTACCGCATCTGCGGCATGCCGCCGCCGAGCTCGGGCGCGATCGCCGTGGGCCAGATCCTGGGCATGCTGAACCACACGAATGCCGCCACGCTGGCGCCGCAAGACGGCCTCCCCTCGGCCGACTGGCTGCACCTCTATACCGAGGCCTCGCGCCTGGCCTTTGCCGACCGTGCCCAGTACCTCGGCGACCCCGACTTCGTGCAGCCGCCGGCCGGCAGCTGGATGAGCCTGCTGGCGCCCGGCTACCTGGCCGAGCGCGCCAAACTCATCGCCCAGGGCCCCGGCGGGCAGAGCATGAAAATCGCCAAGCCCGGCACGCCCGGCGGCATCAAGACCTCCTACGCCCCGATGGCCGAGCAGCCCGAATACGGAACCAGCCACATCAGCATCGTCGACCCGTACGGCAACGCCATTGCGATGACCACGACCATCGAAGACCAGTTCGGCGCGCGCCAGATGGTCAAGGGCTTTTTGCTGAACAACGAACTCACCGACTTCAGCTTCGCCCCCACCGACGCCGAGGGCAAGCCGGTCGCCAACCGCGTGCAGCCCGGCAAGCGCCCGCGCTCGTCGATGGCGCCCACGCTGGTGTTCGACAAGGCGAGCGGCCAGCTGGTCATGAGCGGCGGCAGCCCGGGCGGCGCGCTGATCATCCACTTCACCGCCAAGACCCTGTACGGCGTGCTCAACTGGGGCCTGACGCCCCAGCAGGCCATCAACCTGCCGAACTTCGCCTCGCTCAACGGCCCGACCGTGATGGAGGAAAAACGCTTCCCCGCCGCCACCGTCGAGGCCCTCAGGGCCCGCGGCCATGAGCTGCGCGAACAGGCCATGACCAGCGGCCTGCAGGCCATCACCCGCGGCCAGGTCCATGGCCAACCGATGTGGCTGGGCGGTGCAGACCCGCGGCGCGAAGGCGTGGTCATGGGCGACTGAGCCCCTGTTCCCGCCGATTCGTTCAAGCCCCGCGAAAAAGCGGGGCTTGTCGTTTCAAATAATTGGGGTCAGATTCCGATTACACAAAAGCGCATCACACATGTTTATGTGAAAACTTGCGACATGGAAACCGTCAATTTCACCAGTGCCGTCGATCGCACCCTGCTCAAGCGGGCCAAGGTGCTGGCTGCGACCATGGACACCTCGATCAATGCGCTATTCAATGCCGAACTGCGCTATCTGGTCGAGACATTTGAAGCCGCACAAGCTGGCGGCGACGAGAATTTCCGCTCACTGCTGAATTTCAGCCTGGGCAAGGCCGATGACCTGGCCACCAAGGAGGCACTGGGCATAGAGTCGGATGAAGATCTCTTTTTGCTGATGGCGCAGGCCCATCTGCCCATGCCGCGGCTCCCGGAGGAGCAAACCCGCGCGATGGTGGACGCAGTGCACAAGCTGGCCAGCTAAGGCCCGCTCGCTCCCTACGCCCCCCGGTAAAGACTGTCAGAGCCTTGAGCCCGACGCTGCTGTTGCCCGATGCCGGGCCTTTGATTTCGCTGGCATACGCGAACGCGCTGGACGTCCTGCAGGCGCCCGGCGGGCAGGTTTGCATCGTTGGTATGGTGCGCGAAGAAGTCACGCGCAAGCCAACCCCGACCAACCAGGGTATCAGCCCGTGGCTGGATTCTCACCAGATTCCCGTCGCTGCCACACGCACTTTCGAGCAGTACCAGCTCGCGACCGGAAACGCCCTGTCGAAGTGCAATCTGGGTGAACTGGCCATTCAGGAAACGATCACAAGGCTCGCGCTGGACGAACCTCAAACCCGCAGTGTGTTGCTGTTTGAAGACGACAAGATCGCGCGCACCAGCTTTTACCTGCCGAAAGGGGTGCTGCGCGTCTCGGCCCGAGTGTTCTTGCAGTTTCTGCGGCAGCGCGGGTTGATCGAATCGGCCAGCGCCATCGAGCGCGCTGCCGTTCAGGCCGGACGACAGTTTTCAGCGCTGCGGTTTCCGCCGGCTTGATGGGCCTTGCGCAGCCGCCCGGGCTCGCGAATCCGAGACAATACCCGCAATGGCCATCCCCCAAGACTTCATCCAGGAACTGCTCGCGCGCGCCGACGTCGTGGAAATCGTCGGCCGCCATGTGCAACTCAAGAAGGGCGGCGCGAATTTCATGGGCCTGTGCCCGTTTCATGGAGAAAAGTCGCCCTCGTTCTCGGTCAGCCCGTCCAAGCAGTTCTACCACTGCTTCGGCTGCGGCAAGAACGGCGACGCGATCAGCTTTTTGATGGAACACCTTGGCATGGACTTTGTCGAGTCGGTCAAGGACCTGGCGCAGCAGTACGGGATGCAGGTGCCCGAGGACGAGGCCAGCCCGCAGGACCGGGCCCGGGCCGCCGAGCAGCGCCAGAAACAGGCCACGCTGAACGAGGTGCTGGAAAAAGCGGGTGAGGCCTACAAAAAACACCTCAAATCCTCGCCCCGGGCCATTGCCTACCTCAAGGCCCGGGGGCTTTCGGGCGCCGTCGCCAAACAGTTCGGCCTGGGCTATGCGCCCGAAGGCTGGCGCAGCCTGGCCAGCGTGTTCCCCAACTACGACGATCCGCTGCTGGCCGAAAGCGGCCTGGTCATCGTCAACGAGGAAAACCCGCAAGGCGATGTGAAACGCTACGACCGCTTCCGCGACCGCGTGATGTTTCCGATCCGCAACGTCAAAGGCGAATGCATAGGCTTTGGCGGGCGGGTTCTGGGCGATCGTGGCGCAGCGTCACCCAACGGTGCCGGACCCAAGTACCTGAACTCGCCCGAAACCCCGGTGTTCAGCAAGGGCCGCGAGCTCTATGGCCTGTTCGAGGCCCGCAACGCGCTGCGCGAGCAGGGCTATGTGCTGGTGACCGAGGGCTATATGGACGTGGTCGCGCTGGCCCAGCTCGGCTTTCCGAATGCCGTGGCCACGCTGGGCACAGCCTGCACCGCCGACCATGTGCAAAAGCTGTTCCGCTTCACCGACTCGGTGGTGTTCAGCTTCGACGGCGACGCCGCCGGCCGCCGCGCGGCGCGCAAGGCGCTGGACGGCGCCCTGCCCTACGCCAGCGATGTGCGCAGCGTGAAGTTCCTGTTCCTGCCGCCGGAGCACGACCCCGACAGCTTCATCCGTGAATTCGGCAAGGAGGCGTTTTCGCGCCATGTGAGCGAGGCCATGCCGCTGAGCCGCTTTCTGGTCGAGTCGGCGCGCGAGGGCTGCGACCTCCAGACGGCCGAGGGCCGGGCCCGCCTGGCCAGCAATGCCAAGCCGCTGTGGGGCCAGCTGCCCGATGGCGCGCTCAAGCGCCAGCTGCTGACCGAGCTGGCCGATCTGGTGCAGCTAGATGGCCGGGAGCTGGCCGGGCTCTGGAGCGGCAGCCCGGCCCAGAACCTGCCCGAGGGTGGGAAACGCTATCAAAAGGGTAGCAACCAACGCCCCTATGGCGGGGACCATGGGCCCAAATCGTCCGGATACCCGGCGCCGATGCCGCGGCCGGGCGGCCGCGCCAGGCCGGCCAGCCGGGCCGACCATGCGGCGCGGCTGCTGCTGGCCAACATGGCGGCCTGGGAAGCGCTGTCCCACGAAGACCACGCCATGCTCTGCGAGCTGCCCGCGCCGCACGGGCCGCTGTTTGTCTGGCTGGACCGTCAGCTCCACGAACACGGCCCGCTGCCTTGGGAAGCGCTGCGCGAGGAGCTGCGCGAGCACGAGTTTGAAGCCCTGGCCCTCCAGCTCATGTCGGGCCCGGCTGCGGGGGCGCCGGTGGAGCCCAAGGAATCGGCCCAGGAACTGCGGGGCCTGCTCAGGCTGATCCTGATCGACCGGCTCAAGCTGCGGGAAACCGAGGCCCTGGCCGCTGCCGGGTCCGACCCGACGGCGCTGCAGCGCTACCGCGAACTCCAGGAACGCCGCCGTGGCCTGATGGCCGAAAAAACCGCCTGAGGGCCCTTGAAAATTCGCAGTCGCGGTATAATGTAAGGTTGCTAGCGGCAAGAGCGACAGCAGTACCTCCGGACCTGGCCAACCGTGACACAAGCGCACGACCCGCCCCTACCCGCAAGGGCTGCACACCAAATGTTCGCCCACCATCTTGCCACCGAGGATTTCTCCTCTGACATGAGGCCAGGGTTCATGCCTTTGCCTCCTACCCCGCGCCGGGAATTTGCGGCGCCTGTTTGTTTCTTTGTCCGTTTTTGAAGTCCTGAGGTTGTTTTATGCCCGCTCAAAAGTCCAAGAAGCCTGCGAAGTCCGCTGCCAAGCCCGTTGCAAAAACAGCGTCCAAACCGGTCGCCCACGCCACCGCCATGCCTGCTACGAAAGCCCCATCCGTGTCTGCCTCGAAGTCGTCCGCCCCTGAAGAACTGAAAAAATCTGCCAAGCCTGTGGCAGCCGCCGAAGATACCGCGAAGAAAAAGCCGGGCCGCCCGCCCAAGGCCGCCGCCGCCGAGAAGGAGGCGCCGCCCAAGAACGGCGCCAAGCGCGGCCGCAAGCCCAAGAACGCAGCCGAAGCCAAGGTCGATGACACCGACCTGTCCGACATCGAGGCCGAATTTGCCGAGGAGCCGGTGGCGACGACCGAGAAGGTCAAGCCCCTGCGCATGAAGATCAGCAAGGCCAAGGAACGCGCGCTGATGAAGGAATTCGGCCTGGACGAGACCGTGCTGTCCGAGGAGGACATGGCCAAGCGCCGCCAGCGCCTCAAGGCCCTGATCAAGCTCGGCAAGACCCGCGGCTACCTGACGCACGGCGAAATCTCCGACCACCTGCCCGACAAGCTGGTCGATGCCGAGACGCTGGAAGTCGTGATCTCCATGCTCAACGACATGGGCGTGGCGGTGTACGAGCAGACGCCCGATGCCGAAACCCTGCTGCTGAACAACACCGGCCCGACCGCCGCGACCGAGGAAGAAGCCGAGGAAGAAGCCGAAGCGGCCCTGTCCACGGTGGACAGCGAATTCGGCCGCACCACCGACCCGGTGCGCATGTACATGCGCGAAATGGGCACGGTGGAGCTGCTCACGCGCGAAGGCGAAATCGAGATCGCCAAGCGCATCGAAGGCGGCCTGATGGCCATGATGGAGGCCATTTCGGCCTCGCCCGCCACCATCGCCGTCATCCTGAACATGGCCGAAGAGATCCGCGAAGGCAAGGTCGTGATCTCGACCATCGTGGACGGCTTCTCCAACCCCAACGAGGCCGACGACTATGTGGCCGAGGAAGACTTCGACGAATTCGACGAGGAAGACGACGACGACGGCAAGGGCGGCTCCAAGGCGCTGACCAAGAAGCTCGAAGAGCTCAAGAAGGAAGCCCTGAGCCGCTTCGACCGGCTGCGCGAGCTGTTCGAGAAGGTCCACAAGGTCTACGACAAGGAAGGCTACGGCACACCCGCCTACGTGAAGGCGCAAAAGGCCTTGAGCGAGGAGCTCATGACCATCCGCTTCACTGCCAAAACGATTGAGAAGCTGTGCGACATGGTGCGCGCCCAGGTCGACGACGTGCGCAAGAAGGAGCGCGAACTGCGCCGCATCATCGTGGACAAGTGCGGCTATCCGCAGGAGCTGTTCATCGCCGATTTCAGCGGGCGCGACAAGGCCGGCAACAAGGTTGCCTCGAACCTGCTGAACCTGGCCTGGATCGAGAAGCAGGCAGCCTCCGGCAAGTCCTGGGCGGCCATCATGGAGCGCAATATTCCGCCGGTGCAGGACCTGCAGCAAAAGCTGACCGACTTGCAGTCCCGCGTCGTCGTGCCGCTGGACCAGCTCAAGGACATCAACAAGCGCATGAACGAAGGCGAGTCCTCCTCGCGCGACGCCAAGAAAGAGATGATCGAGGCCAACCTGCGCCTGGTGATCTCGATCGCCAAGAAGTACACCAACCGCGGCCTGCAGTTCCTCGACCTGATCCAGGAAGGCAACATCGGCCTGATGAAGGCGGTCGACAAGTTCGAATACCGCCGCGGCTACAAGTTCTCGACCTATGCCACCTGGTGGATCCGCCAGGCCATCACGCGCTCGATCGCCGACCAGGCCCGCACGATCCGCATCCCGGTGCACATGATCGAGACCATCAACAAGATGAACCGCATCAGCCGCCAGCACCTGCAGGAGTTCGGCTTCGAGCCCGACGCCAGCATCCTGGCGGCCAAGATGGAGATCCCCGAGGACAAGATCCGCAAGATCATGAAGATTGCGAAGGAGCCGATCTCGATGGAAACCCCCATCGGCGACGACGACGATTCGCACCTGGGCGATTTCATCGAGGACAGCGCCAACACCGCGCCGATCGAAGCCGCGATGCAGGCCGGCCTGCGCGGCGTGGTCAAGGACATCCTGGACAGCCTGACGCCGCGCGAGGCCAAGGTGCTGCGCATGCGCTTCGGCATCGAGATGGACAACGACCACACGCTCGAAGAGGTGGGCAAGCAGTTCGACGTGACGCGCGAGCGCATCCGCCAGATCGAAGCCAAGGCGCTGCGCAAGCTCAAGCATCCGAGCCGCTCCGACAAGCTGCGCAGCTTCGTCGACACGCTGTAAACCGTCGCCTCAAACAGTAAGCGCCTCGCGCCCTTGTCAGTCGGGTGCGAGGCGCTATTTTTTTGCTAGCAAACGGTTACTGCAGCTCGACGCCGGCTTTCTTCACCAGCGCCGCGTACTTGAGCAGCTCGCTGCGGAAGAACGCCGCTGCGGCCTCGGGCGAGGTCATGGCAATGGTGTTGCCCTGTTTGGCCATGGCTTCCTTGACCTCGGGCGTGTTGAAGGCCGCGGTGAAGGCGGCGTGGATACGCTTGACGTCGGCTGGCGGCAGGTTCTTCGGTCCCACCACGGCGAACCAGCCTTCGACCAGGTAGTTGGGCAGGCCCTGCTCGGCAAAGGTCGCGATGTCCGGCGCCGCGGCCAGGCGCTGCGCCGACGAGGTGCCGATGGCGCGCAGCGCGCCGCTCTTGAGGTGGGCCTGGATCGAGGGCAGCGCCAGCACGCCGATCTCGACCTGGCCGCCGATCAGGTCGGTGATCATGGGACCCACACCCTTGTAGGGAATGTGCTTGGCCTTGACGCCCGCTTCATCCACGAACATCTCGGCCGCCAGATGCAGGATGGTGCCGTTGCCCGACGATGCGTAGTTCAGCGCGCCGGGCTTGGCCTTCATCAGCGCGATCAGTTCCCTGGCGTTGTGGGCCGGCACCTTGGGGTTGACCACCAGCACCAGCGGCGTGGTGCCCATCACGGTGATGGGCGTGATGTCGTTGACCGGGTCGAACGGCACGGTCTTGAGCACGCTGGGGTAGATCACGTGGTTGTTGGACACCACGCTGAGCGTGAAGCCGTCGGGCGGCGACTTGATCATCGCCGCGGTGCCGATCACGCCACCGGCGCCCGGCTGGTTTTCAATCACCACCGGATGTCCCAGCGCCTTGGACACGGCAACGCTGGCGGCGCGCGTGATGGTGTCCACGCCCGAGCCGGCCGCCACGGGCAGGATGAAGCGCACGGGCTTGTCCGAGCCCTGGGCCAGCGCTGCGCGCGGCAGGAGCGCCGCCGCGAGGCCCAGGGTCAGGCCCGTCAGCGCGTCGCGACGCGAAATCGTGAGGGAGGATGGTTTCATGGTGTCTCCGTGCGCCGGTCAAAACCGGCGAGATGTTGTGAATGAAAGAGTCATACGTTGAAGGTTTAGCCGACTACAGCGGCCCCGAGTCATGCGTTGACGCCCGCAAGGGCGGCGGCGAAGCG